>OJDK01000519.1_pt1 | contig 14965 bp, 14 predicted proteins | sample 1592791 | NCBI WGS metagenome assembly OJDK01 (sample SAMN05416878, study PRJEB24817) | seawater metagenome | isolation source: Sea water | place: Canada:Atlantic | collected 2013-11
GTCTCGTGGGCTCGGAGATGTGTATAAGAGACAGTTATTAACTCTCCCCAAAGAGCCGTTAGGCCTTTAAATTCTTGACCCTCTTCAAATGATAGCTGACCTTCATCCCAATATTGGTTATAAAAGTTATAAACGTCAAAGCTATTTAAGGTTTGGCTAAAGGTGCTTGCACCAACTCTAAATCCGGCATAAATCATGTTTTCCATATCGAGCCAGTTTTTATAGAAGTTGATGTCAATACCTCCTTTAAAATAACTGCCCTTTGTGGTGTTGTCTAAAACCTCATTAGTAATCGTTCGCTCTTCATTACCCAATTCTCCTGCCAAATATATTTGTTTGGTTAAACGATAATCACCCATGATTTCAAAACCTGTATAATCATCGCTTAAAAAGGTGTGTGCCAATTTACTTAAATCAGTCCCAAGTCTAAGCCCATATTTTTGCTTAAAAATTAGAGTGTCCTTTACGGTTTTCTTTTTATCGTTTTGCTGTGCAAATGCCATTGTAGAACACAAAAGCAGAAGAGCAATGCTTTTAATGTAAGATGCGTACATGTACGGTATTTTCATTTTCTATGGTTTCTACGTCAACTATTATATTGCTAATCCAAGGGTCACTATCATCATCTGTATCTACATTTACTGTCAAATTCGTAAATATAGTTTTATAGCCACAGGCTCTGGAGACATATTCAAACTCTGGAATATATGACACATCTATAATATCGATGTTTGAGTCGGTAGTATCATCTTCATCTAACCTAAGGTTGGAATCTCTTTCAAGAATAAAACGTGAGGTTACTTCAATGTCTTCATTTTCTATAATAAGAGGCAACTCTAATGCGTTTAAGTTTTCGTTAAAGGCTAGAAGAAGATCAGGATTCGTTTCTTCATTAGGATCGGTCACCAAACCTTCACCATAAGCTGTTAATCTAGGGACACTTTTTAAATCCTCTGTACTGGTAACATCATAAAACTCTATGATTAGACGAGGAGTGGTTGCGGTGCTTGCAGCACAGATATCGTCGCGTTCGCAACTTTGTAGATTCACGGTTATAAACACTCCAATGGCTAAAGCTATAATTTTTTTTGTTTTGTTTATTAAAGGCATAAGTTTAGTTGATGCGTTTATTTGTTTAGTTGGTAATTGCGTAACGAATTAAGCATATTGGTTATTTTTTCAATTTTTTGACGAGCTAATATATAATCATTCTCAGAAATAAAGCCCAAATCTTTACTAATTATAAGTTGATTTAAAATTTCCATAGCAGAACTAAATGAAATTGTTGTGAAATGAGCTTTGTCTTTTTGGGTTTTTCTTGACGTTCCTTCTGCCAAATTTGAGGCTATTGATATTGATGCTCTGCGCAATTGACTCACTAAACCAAACTTTTCTTCTGAAGGAAAAGAATTTGTTATTGAGTATATAAGTTTAACAAGAACAACAGAATCTTGCCAAACTTCTAATTTTTCAAATGAATATGTTTTCATGCTCTATTAAACAAATCAACGAATAAACAAATCAACACTTAACTTCTTTCAAACAAAACCACCGTTTCAATATGCGCTGTATGTGGAAATTGATCAACTAAACTTAGTTTCTTAATCTCATAACCAGCTTGCATTAGTTGCTCTGTGTCTCTTGCTTGTGTTGCAGGATTACAAGATACATAAACCAAACGTTCCGCATTTAGGTTTATTATTTTTTTAAGGGTTTTGGGAGCGATGCCAGCTCTTGCAGGATCTAAAATTATAGTTCGTATTTTATTTTGGTATTCTGGGTGTTCAGTTAAGAACTTACCAACATCTGCGGCATAAAACTCTAGTCCTTCTATATTATTTCGTTTTGCATTTTCCTTAGCATCTTTAATGGCAGAAGCTATAATATCTACACCAACAATTTTAGTGTTTGTGGCTTTACTTGCAATAATTTGACCTATGGTTCCTGTTCCACAGAATAAATCTAAAACAACAGTATTGTCAATCGCCTCTTTATTTTCCAAAGCATAATCCACAACTTTAGAATACAATTTCTCAGCACATTTTGGATTGGTCTGGAAAAAACTTTTCATGCTAATTTCAAAATTTAGTCCTAAAAGTTCTTCAACAATTTTATCGTCTCCGTAAATTAAATTGATGCTTCCTGTGGTGGCAATAGTTCTGTCGCCCACTTCATCATTAATGGTGTGTAATAATCCAGCAACGCGGTCTCCAAAAAGTTCTACTAAATACTGCCCGAATTTATCTAAATCAAATTGTGGTAAATCATATGTGGTAGTCACTAAATTAAAAAGTAACTTATTAGTTTTATAAGATTTACGAACTACAAAATATCTAAAAAAACCTTCCTTTTTCGGTGCGTGCCAAGGAGCCAGACCTGTAGCTTTACAATACTCACGTATATCTTTTAAATGATTTTCAAATTCAGCATCAAACAATCCAGAATCTTTATCGAGGTTGTCTCCGCACCACCATGTGCCTCTACGTTTAAAACCTAAGGTGAATTCGTCAACGTCTGTTTTAAGGTTTCTGTCGTATCCTATGGCAGAAAAACCATACTCCATTTTATTGCGGTAGTGAAAGGTGTTTGGGGAATTTACAAATTCATCAAACTTATCTTCAATATTTGCAACTTTTCCGATACGTTTAAATAACTCAAGCGTACTTTGCTTTTTATAGTTATGCTGTTTTTCAATAGGTAATTGTATGTACGGAGCACCAGGAATGTCTTGGTACGGCACTTCTATTTCGTCTTCAGACGGTTTAAGAACGTCATAAAGTTTCGCCTCAGCATACTTTTTACTGCTCTTTTTAATCTGTGCTTTTACAAGTTGCCCAGGTAATGTATTAGGTACAAAAACCACAAACTCACCATGCTCGTTTCTAATGCGACCAATACCTTTTCCACCAAAGGCATAATCCTCAATTAAAATTTCTATGATTTGTCCTCGTTTAACAAACTTGTTCCGTTCTCTTCTTGGCATTTAGTAGTGTTTTGGGAGCAAAGATATTGTTATTTTAATAATGTCTACCTATAAATTGAGTCTTGTATTTTCTGAAAATTATCATAGAATTTAGTATCTTGCAACCTCTAGGGATGATTTCTCTCCCACGCTGCTTTTTCAAGGCTTTTTGAAAGAATAAAGGTACAGAAGGAATAATTTTTTATTCATTTATTAAATTATTTTAAAATGGCTGTTATAGACCAATTAACGTCGCAACAAGCGATAGATTTAGAAAACAAATATGGTGCACACAATTACCATCCGTTACCAGTAGTATTGAGTAAAGGGGAAGGTGTGTTTGTATGGGATGTTGAAGGGAAAAAATATTACGATTTTCTTTCTGCATACTCAGCGGTTAATCAAGGACACTGTCATCCAACCATAGTTAATGCAATGCATAAACAGGCGCAAACATTGAGCTTAACCTCACGAGCATTTTATAACGATATGCTAGGTAAGTATGAGAAGTTTGCTACAGAGTACTTTGGTTTTGATAAACTTTTACCAATGAATACAGGAGCTGAAGCGGTAGAAACGGCTTTAAAAATCTGTAGAAAATGGGCTTATGAGGTAAAAGGTATTGATGAGAATGAAGCAGAAATTATTGTTTGCGAAAATAACTTTCACGGAAGAACAACAACTATAATTTCGTTTAGTAATGACGCTGTAGCTCGAAAGAATTTTGGACCATACACAGAAGGGTTTATTAAAATTGAATACGATAATCTCCAAGCATTAGAAGAAGCATTAAAAAACAATAAGAATGTAGCAGGTTTTTTAGTAGAACCTATACAAGGTGAAGCAGGAGTTTATGTACCAAGTGAAAACTATTTAGCAGAAGCTAAAGCATTATGTAAAAAACATAATGTACTATTTATTGCAGACGAAGTACAAACTGGTATTGCAAGAACCGGAAAATTGTTAGCGGTTAATTACGAAAATGTAAATCCAGATATTTTAATTCTTGGTAAAGCATTATCTGGTGGAGCATATCCAGTTTCTGCAGTATTGGCGAATGATCCTGTTATGAATGTAATTAGACCAGGAAATCATGGAAGTACATTTGGAGGAAATCCAATTGCAGCAGCCGTTGCTATGGCAGCTTTAGAAGTAGTGCGCGATGAGGACTTGGCAGAAAACGCATTTCAACTTGGAGAATTATTCAGAAGTGAAATGAATAAGTATATTGAAACAAGTTCTGTTGTAAACCTTGTAAGAGGAAAAGGCTTATTAAATGCTATTGTAATAAACGATGATGAGGATAGTGATACCGCTTGGAATATCTGTATAGCGCTTAGAGATAACGGCTTGTTGGCCAAACCAACGCATGGAAACATTATACGCTTTGCTCCACCTTTAGTGATGACAAAAGAGCAACTTTTAGACTGTGTTTCAATTATCACAAAAACCTTAAAAGAATTTGAATCTTAGTTTTAGAAAAGAATGCGAATAGATTATATAAAAAAAGCGATTTTCAATTAAGAAAATCGCTTTTTATTTATTGTAAGTTGAAACAATAGCTTATTGTTGCCCCATCATTTCTTCAACGCGTTTTTGCATTAATTCTTGGTTTTGCAATGTCTCCCATCCAAAATACGAGATAATCCAAATAAGGTAAATTACCATTAATACACTTAGTACAATTCCGATGATACCCATTATTTTTCCGGCATTTACGTTTCCAAATCCTGAATAATTTTCAGGTGCTTCTTTATATAATTTAGTTGCTTTTCCTGCTAATACAACAGCTACGACACCAAAAATAAGACCAGGTAATCCGTAACAGCAGCATCCTATAATAGATAGAATTCCCATTACGAGAATCAAGGTTGCATTAGGTAATTGTTGTTTTTCCATGTTTAGTTGATTTAAAAGGTTTTTAATATAAAACTGATTACAATAATACTAATATTTAAGATAAATAGTCCTAAAAGAACAGAATGACCATGCCTAAACTGAAACTTTAAATGAAGCAATAAATAAGAAAACAATGCAATTAAAGTGTAGATTGCAGGATACATATAAAACGCACCAATAAACTCTCCTTTTAGAATTAAAGCCATAGATCGTTGAATGCCACACCCAAAACATTCTACATTAAATGTCTGTTTCCACATACACGGCAACATGTAATCTTCCAATCCTTTTAATGACAAAATCATACTGCTAAAGTAAGAATTTGACATAGACTTTTATAATTGAAGCGCTAAATAATTATATACCTTTGTATCTCTTTTTAAAATTAAATTATGAATATTTCTAGACTTGTTAATTTCTTATGCATTATTGTTGGTGGCTTAGTGGCATTATATGTTCAGGCAGAAGAAAAACAAAACACATACTTACTTATAGGAGGTGTTGCTCTGTTGGTTTTTGGAATTTATAGAACATCTAGAAACATTCCAAGTAAATCTGAAAAAAAAGAAGAAGAAACCTTTGTAAAACCTGAAGAGGATGAAAATAGGAGATAAGGTAGAAACCATAGATGATGCTATTATTGGAGTTGTAACAAAAGTTGAAGAAAACACGGTTACGATCGAAGATGCTGATGGCTTTCAGTTTCAGTTTGAAGCTAATGAACTCATGGTATCATCCAATACACGCAGTTTAGAAAATGCCGTTTACAATTCTGATATTGAAGCGGTAAAAAAAGAAAAAGAATCCAAAAAAAGAAAGCAAACTCCCACTGGAAAACCAAAAGAGCGTAACGCACCAAAATTTGAAGTTGATCTGCATATTCACAATTTAACAGAATCTACAAGAGGAATGACCAATTTTGATATGCTCAATCTGCAATTAGATACAGCCAGAGGTCAACTAGAATTTGCCATAAGAAAGCGTATACCTAAAGTAGTGTTTATCCATGGAGTAGGAGAAGGAGTATTACGCCAAGAATTGGAAACGCTTTTTGGTCGATACAATAATGTTAAATTCTACGATGCAGATTATAAAACCTATGGTCTAGGTGCCACAGAAGTTAGGATATTTCAGAATATTGAGGCTTAGTCATCGTCTTCATCATTAGGGTCAAATTCGTTGACTAGCGTACCAAAATCTATAAATTCAGTTCTAAAAATTTCTAAATCAAAATCTCTAATTATAAAACTGGTTCTTACAGTTCTGATGTAAGGAGCATTTTCTATAAAACCGGTAAACTCGTACGAGGTGTCTTCTAGTGTATTTTTATAATGTGGGACTGTTTCACCGGCTTCATTTTCAGCATAGTCATCACCAGGACCATTTACGCCATTCTCATCTTCTAAGCGAGTATCAATTCCATCACCATCATCATCCATATCTAAATAGTCTAACTCGCCATCACCATCAGTATCCATTGGGTTTGTAGTTGGGTCGTCATCACCATCACTATTATCAATTTCATCAATGGTTTTAACATTGTCGTTATCGTCATCCTCATCTAAATAGTCTGGGATACCATCCAAATCAGTGTCTTGTGCATTAGGAAAATTACCATCCGCATCAGGTTCTCCGCGTCCTTCAAATTCTGTTGGTACTCCGTCTTCATCATCATCTTCAAAAGTGGATGTTACTTCAACTGTACCTGAAAACGCTTCGTAATCTTCAAGAATATTTAAGTTTGATGGAGGAATAGTTGCGCATAATTCTTTATTAGAGCCATTGTTAACAACAGTTCTATTGTAGGTTCTGTAATTAAACCTAACATCTGTACCGTTAATATTTATAATTACAGGATTGTCTATTGGAGTAGCAGTAGTAAACAACAACTCATTAGTGGCATTTTTTGGAAGGATAAGCGATAGAGATTCACTGGGATCTTCCTTTAAATCATAAATTAAATAGGATTCGTTGTTGTTTTCACATTGATCCAATTCACCATCAAACACTAAATCAACAGTTAAAATATCACCATCATCACAGGCAACAAGAAAAGCTAAGCAAAGGATTATATAAAAACGACGTATCATAGACTAATTTTCAACAAAAATAATGGATTTGTAAAATTATAACGCTCCATTATCTAAATAATTTTATTTGCAATATTTTTGCAGCATGAACCATGTTTATTTAGATAATGCAGCAACGACCCAATTGAGACCAGAGGTCGTTGAGCGTATGACCCAAGTTTTAAAGGATAACTACGGCAATGCTTCGTCCACACATAGTTTTGGTCGTTCTTCAAAGTCTCTTTTAGAACAATGTCGTAAAAATATAGCCAGTTATTTTAATATTTCTGCCTCTGAAATTGTATTTACATCAGGTGGAACAGAAGCTGATAATTTAGCATTGCGTAGTGCAGTGCGAGATTTGGGAGTAACGGAAATTATTACTTCAAGGATTGAACACCATGCCGTATTGCACACAGCTGAGCAACTTCAAAAGGAATATAATGTTAAATTGAAATTTGTAAACCTTGATGATTGTGGTAATATTGATTTCTCACACCTTGAGGATTTACTTAAATCTAGCAATAAACCGGTTGTAAGTTTAATGCATATTAATAATGAAGTTGGGAATATTCTTGATATTGAGCGTGCGTCAAATCTTTGTAAAACATATAATGCTTTATTTCATACAGATACAGTTCAGTCCGTTGGGCATTATAAGATTGATTTAAAAGTAATTCCTATTGACTTTCTTGCAGCCAGTGCTCATAAATTCCATGGACCAAAAGGTGTAGGTTTTTGTTTCGTTAGAAAAGAATCTGGCTTAAAACCTTTAATTTTTGGAGGCGAGCAAGAGCGTGGTTACAGAGCTGGTACAGAGTCTATTCATAATATTATTGGTATGGATGAGGCACTGAAAATGGCGTATTCTAATCTCGAAACTGAGCGTGAATATGTTTCAGGTTTAAAGCATTACTTTATTCAGCAATTAAAGGAGCACTTACAAGGAGTTACTTTTAATGGTGGTTGTGAGGAAAAAAACAAAAGCACATATACTTTGGTTAATGTCTCTTTGCCCATTGCACCAGAAAAAGCGCCAATGTTACAGTTTCAACTCGATTTAAAGGGAATTGCATGTTCTAAAGGAAGTGCTTGCCAAAGTGGCAGCAACCAGCAGTCGCATGTGTTAAGTGCAATTCTTAATGATGAAAAATTAAAGAAACCTTCGGTTCGTTTTTCGTTTAGTATTTTTAATACTAAAGAGCAATTGGATTATGTGATTTCAGTATTGAAGGATTTTGTGGAGCCTTAATTGATCATTTAAAATCTTGCAGATAATCTTAAATTAAAAACTCGTGGAGTTAAATAATTAGGAATGGCAAATTGCCGTTTTGAGTACACATCTCTCACCCAAGTATTGGTAATTGTGTTTTGGTTATCAAACATATTATAGATTTCAAACCCAATGGATAAATCCTTAAATGCGCTTTTCCATTTAGAACTGTAGCTTTTCTCAGAATCAACCAAAACATAACTAATTCCTAAATCTGCACGTCTGTAATCACGTAATCTAACCTGATAATCATAAGGGTCTGCATAGCTCGGAGAACCGCCAGGAACTCCTGTATTGTAAACCAAGTTTAAGTACATTTTTAAATCAGGAATATTAGGCACATAATCTTGAAATAACGCTCCAAACTTTAAACGTTGGTCAGTTGGTCTGGCAATATAACCTCTATTATTTATATTTTCTTCTGTTTTAAGATAGCCAAAGCTAAACCAGGATTCGGTCCCTGGTACAAACTCGCCATTTAAACGCATATCTAAACCGTAAGCATACGCTTTGGCATTATTATCTGCACGGTATCTAATTCTTACGTTTTCAACTGTATAAGGATTAACATCAGTCAAATTTTTATAATAGGCTTCAGTCACTAGTTTGAAGGGTCTGTCCCAGATTTCAAAACTATATTCATTACCCAAAACAATATGATATGATTTTTGGGCCTTTACATCGGGTTGAACTACTCCTGAAGAATCTCTTAATTCTCTATAAAAAGGAGGTTGGTAATATAAACCTCCAGCAACTCTAAAGAGCATGTCTTTTTCCCAATCTGGTTTAATGGCGAATTGTGCACGTGGACTAAAAACGGCTTGCGAGTTACTCTCAATACCATCTCCATTAACCGTCCAGCTATGGGCTCTCACACCTGCATTATAAAATATTTCATTAGTTCCCCAATTGGTGCGCTTACTGTATTGAACAAAAGCTTGTAAACGATCAATTTGTACTTTATTTAAAGCTCTAATATTTTCAAAAGCAGTCAACGGACCATTAAAAGGCTCATAAGGCTGAGGGTTTGGTTGGCTGAAAATTGGCGGCCGAATGGAAAAACCTGCCGAATCAATCACTTCATATTCTACCAAACGATCTCTAATATCTTCGTGAGTGTATTTCACAGACCATTCTACCGTACTTTCATCATCAACTTTATAATCACCACGATGTTCTGCATTTACTATAAAAGCATCCAAATCGTTTCGTGCATGGGTTAATTGAGAACCAATACCTTCGCTAAATTCAACTTCTCCCAAGTCTTCATCACCAATATTAGTGTTTACTTCTCCTAAGCGATATTGTGCAAAAATGTCAAAATATTCTTGTTCCAAAGTATGGTATGCAGAACCAATTAATTTTAGAGTTAAATCTTCGTTCACAAAATAATTGGCTTTAAATGCTCCAAAATAGGTTTGGTACTGATCTTCTTCTTGGCCATCATAAAACACCAAAAGAGCCACGGGTTCGTCAATAGTACCAAAGTTGGTTTGTCTATTTTCTGGTTGAAAATTGTATTTGTTTAATGAAATGTTTCCGAGAAAATTCAGATGGAATTTATCAGAAAAACGGTATGTTAAATAGGTTTGTGCATCTGCAAAAATAGGTTCAACATTACCTTCAGTTTCAAGGTTGTTTAATATTAAACTGTTGTCTCGGTAGCGCACACCTGCAATACCTGAGAATTTTCCATTTTTAGAAACGGTTTCTGCAGCAACACTTCCACCCAATAAGCTTAAGTCTGTGCGAATACCAAACTCATAAGGGTTTCGGTAGGTGATGTCTAAAACAGAAGATAATTTATCTCCGTATTTGGCTTGAAACCCTCCAGCAGAAAAATCTACATTTTGTACTAAATCCGTATTTACAAAACTAAGACCTTCTTGATTTCCGGAACGGATTAAAAATGGTCTGTAAACCTCAATTTCATTTACATAAACCAAATTTTCATCAAAATTTCCACCACGAACAGAGTATTGCGTACTCAATTCATTTGAAATATTAACTCCAGGAAGTGTCTTCAAAATATTTTCAACACCTGGTTGGGCGCCTTTTATGGTTCTGATCATTTCAGGCGAAATGGACGTTACTCCATTAACTGACTGTCTGGTGTTTGTGTTTATAACAACAGTTGCAATTTGTACGGCATCTGTTTTTAAAACAGGGTTGTATTCTAATTCTTGCCCGTTTTTAAGGTTGAATTTTTGCTCAACACGTTTATGGGATAAATGGGTAAAAACAATAGTGATTTCAACTTCCGAAGAAACTTTTATCTCATAAAAACCATTAACATTGGTTGTTGTTCCTTCTCCAGAACTCGCCTTAATATTAACATCGCGTATTGGGTTGTTGGCTTCGTCTAAAATTACACCTCTGATTATTGCAGATTGCGAAAAGGAAAGGACACTAAAAAGTAAGCCAATTAAGACCGTGAGTTGTAAACGTTTCAATTAGTTTAGTTTTATTTTCTAAAAAATGTTGCTTCAAATGTAGAACTATTTCCAACATTATCCGTAACAATTACTTTTAAATCGTTCTTGGTATCTTTAACGACGTCATCATTAAAATCGTGCACCAAAGTGTTGGTTTTATAATCGTATTCCATAAGAATCCACTTACCATTTACCGTTGCACGGTATTTACTTATGCCAGAGAGGTCATCATCTATATTAACTTTTAAATAGCGGTATTTGCTCAACCATTTTTTGTCTCTAAAATTTACAGGTGTTATGGTTGGTGGAATAGTATCTGCGGCTAATGTGTATATTCCAAAAATTTTACTGCCAGCACTTAAGATATTGTTTTTTCGTTTTGTGGAAACATAGCTTGGTCTTTTATAGTAACCGTATAATCTAGCGATGAACAACTTATCTCGGTGTTCAGATTTATAATTGCTAATGTCGTAATTAATGTAAAAATTCTTTTGAAGCGGTACTGTGTCTTCGTGAAGAAAAAGTGTATCGGAACTCACTCTAAAATCTATAAATGTATCATCGTAAACCGTACCAGAATAGAAATTAACTTTAATATTACCATCTTCTAATTCGGTTGGCACATCACTGTAAACCAACGCTTTTTCATTAATGTCAGCTTTTTCTGTGGGTTCAATCCCTTCATACTTTCCGTTAATGGGAATACTTATCCAAGCTTCGTTCTGGGCAAAATCCCTTACTCTTACTTTGTAAACAGAAGACGTACTGTCTTCAACAATAACATAACCATTATCATAGGCATCTTTATAAAGACTTAACGGATTGTTTTTTTGAATAAATAACTTTTGAATTTTGTTGCGCTCCGTTTTATAATACTCATAATCAACTAAACGCTTAATATGTTTAGATTCTGCAAAGCTGAAACGTTTAAAATCTATTTCTAAACTTTTAGTGCCATTAAAAAACGTTTGAATATTACTTACTCCATTATTATTTGGAGCGAGATCTAGCTTATCATTCGCAACAATACCAAAACCAATGTTGCCAAAGGCATCTATACTTTCAACTTCGTAATCTCCATTGGCTTGTGGGATTAGGCGTAGCTTTACACGTTCATTTTTTCCATTGATAAGGGCACTTTTATCCTTTGGATAAGCGTAAATACCAGTGACATGAGGTTTTTTTGAATCGGCACTGTTGATTCCAAATAGCATTGGGTTCATTGGTCGTTCAATATTGTCCCTGATTTCAAAATGTAAATGTGGGCCTGACGAGCCACCAGTATTACCGGAATAAGCAATAACTTCATCTGATTGGATTTTTAATTCTTCTGAATTAGGAAAAACTTCAACCTCATAGCTTTCGCGCTCATATTGGCAGTCTTTTATATAATTTTCTAAGCGAGGAGATAGTTTTTGAAGATGCCCATAAACACTGGTATATCCATTTGGGTGTGTAACATAAACAGCCTTTCCGTAACCGTAATGTTGAATTTTTATTCGGCTTACATAGCCTTCTGCAGCAGCATAAACTTTTAATCCTTCTTTGTGTTGTGTTTTTATGTCTAAACCAGAATGAAAATGCGACGAACGTAACTCACCAAAAGTTCCTGCAAGCACAACAGGTATGTCTAAAGGGTTCCTAAAGTAATCTTGTGGGTATTCCGATTGTGAATAAGCGGAGCAGGTAATTAAAAGCAGTAAAAAAAAATTCTTCATAAAATAACTATTACAGCTAAAATATTAATTTGAATAACATTTACAAATGTAAATACAGTATTATTTTCTGTAACGTGCTAAATGCATTTATGTTATGGCATTAAAAAATAATCGTTAAAGAATTGTGTTTTTTCATTAGGTATGTTAACTTTGTTATCATAGTATTGAATTGCTTTAATGAGTAAACTAGAAGACATTGTTGATGCTTTAGAAAATAAAATCAGTAAGATTTTACACAAACAAGAGGTCTTAAAACAGACCAATGCAAAACTTACCGAACAACTTGAGCAACAACAAAATAAACTTCTTGAGCAACAAGAAACGATTTCTACTTGGACAGAAAAGTATGAAACTTTAAAAATAGCAAATTCAATGCTTGGTAGTGACGAAAATAAACGAGAAACAAAGCTCAAAATAAATGCGCTAATTCGGGATATAGACCATTGTATAGGTCAAATTTCAGAATAAAGTTGTAAATTAGATGAAATGTCTGAACAGTTAAAAATCAAGCTTTCTATAGCAAATAGGGTTTATCCATTGACAATAAATCCAAGTCAAGAAGAAGGTTTGAGAAAGGCTACAAAGAAGATTGAAGCAATGATTGGTCAGTTTGAGCAGAATTACTCTGTTAGGGATAAGCAAGATGTATTGGCTATGTGTGCCTTGCAATTTGCAGCTCAAGTAGAGCAAAAATCAATAGATAAAGAGTATGTAAATGAAGAAGTGCAAGAAAAGCTCGAAGCTTTGAATGAACTTTTACAATCGCATATTTAACTCGTACGTTCTTTAAAATACAAAAAGGTTACTGCCTACATTAGTTATATTTTTTGACAAACTCAACGTTAATTCTTTAAAAAGGGTGAGTTTAAGTTGTAAAAGCGTGCTGCTATTTCTAAGGAAACTTAGTCTTTAGGCAGATTATTGATCAGCTTGTTAGCCCTAAACTTGTTTTTAAGGAGTTTAGTACAAAATCCAAAACTGATGTAGGCTTTTTTATATACTAAACTAAACAACATATAATGGACACTAACACAATTTTATTTATTGTAGGAGGAATAATACTGGGACTGATCGTTGGCTTTGTAATAGCAAAATCACTTGAAAAAGGCAAAGCCTCAAAAATATTAAAAGATGCAGAGAACGAATCTAAAGCAATCTTAAAACAAGCAAAATCAGACGGAGAATCCATAAAAAAAGACAAAATACTACAAGCAAAGGAAAAATTCATTGAACTTAAATCTGAGCACGAAAAAGTAATTTTTTCCCGAGATAAGAAAATGGCAGAAGCCGAAAAGCGAATTAGAGATAAAGAATCCCAAGTTTCAAATGAACTTTCAAAATCAAAAAAAGCAAATCAATCTTTAGAAGATAAAATTAAGGATTACGATTATAGGTTAGAATTTTTGGAAAAGAAACAAGATGAAGTTGAAAAAGCACACAAAAGCCAAATAAAACAATTAGAGGTTATTTCTGCACTTTCAGCAGAAGAAGCAAAATCCCAATTAATTGAATCTTTAAAACAAGAAGCTAAAACCGATGCTATGGCTTACGTACAAGACACGGTTGAAGAAGCAAAACTAACAGCACAACAAGAGGCTAAGAAAATCATTATAAATACTATTCAGCGAATTGGTACGGAAGAAGCTGTTGATAACTGCGTTTCTGTATTCAATATAGAGTCAGACGATGTTAAAGGTAGAATTATTGGTCGTGAAGGTCGGAACATTAGAGCTATTGAAGCTGCAACAGGAGTAGAAATCATAGTTGATGATACACCAGAAGCGATAATCCTTTCGTGTTTTGATTCGGTACGTCGCGAAATCGCACGTTTATCCTTACATAAATTAGTGACTGATGGTAGAATTCACCCAGCACGAATTGAAGAAGTGGTACGTAAGACCCAAAAACAAATTGAACAAGAAATCATTGAAGTTGGTAAGCGTACCGTCATTGATTTAGGTATTCACGGTTTGCATCCTGAACTGATAAAAATGGTGGGACGTATGAAATACCGTTCCTCTTATGGTCAAAACCTTTTACAGCACTCACGTGAGGTTGCAAAACTTTGTGGTGTAATGGCAGCCGAATTAGGCTTAAATCCTAAACTAGCTAAACGTGCAGGATTACTTCATGATATAGGTAAAGTACCATCCTCTGAAACAGATGTTGAAACACCACACGCTATCTTAGGGATGCAATGGGCAGAAAAACATGGCGAAAAACCAGAGGTTTGCAATGCAATTGGAGCGCACCACGATGAAATTGAAATGACAACATTATTGTCGCCAATCATTCAGGTTTGCGATGCTATTTCAGGAGCGAGACCAGGAGCAAGACGTCAAGTATTGGATTCTTACATTCAGCGTTTAAAGGATTTGGAAGCTGTTGCTTTTGGATTCAATGGAGTTAAGAAAGCTTATGCAATACAAGCCGGAAGAGAACTAAGAGTAATCGTTGAAAGCGAAAAAGTAAACGATGATAAAGCGGCTAGCTTATCTTTTGAAATCTCTCAAAAAATACAAACAGATATGACGTATCCTGGGCAAGTTAAAGTAACTGTAATACCTGTCTCTTATACACATCTCCGAGCCCACGAGACCGAGGCTGAT
>OJDK01000520.1_pt1 | contig 14907 bp, 15 predicted proteins | sample 1592791 | NCBI WGS metagenome assembly OJDK01 (sample SAMN05416878, study PRJEB24817) | seawater metagenome | isolation source: Sea water | place: Canada:Atlantic | collected 2013-11
ACGAGATCAGCCTCGGTCTCGTGGGCTCGGAGATGTGTATAAGAGACAGTCCTTGAGGTGAGCCATGCCGACAGGGGTGTCCAGCGTGCCATCATAGACGGGCAACCGGGTCAGCCCGCTTTCTTTGAAGATGGTGACCAGTTCATCCAGGCTGGCCGACACCGGCACCGCGATGATATCGGCCTTTGGGATCGCCACGTCATCGACCCGCATCCGGCGCAGGTTCATCATACCGCGCGCGCTGACCCGGTCCACCAGAGGTGGGGTCAGAACGCTGTCCTCAGTTGAGTCCGAGGGGCTGAGCGCCCCAATCACACGCGAGAAAAAGCCACCTTGTTTGGCGCTGCTATCCTCGTGTTCTTCCAAGCTGTCTTCGACTTGCGCGCGTTGCGCCGCGCTCGAAGATCCGTCTGTATCGCCCATTGGGTCCTGTCTTAAGATACGGCGCGTTGCGCCCTTCAATTCCTATATGGGTCATCCAGACCCAATTTGCCAAGTATTTTGACCTCCAGCCCCTCCATCAGGGCGGTCAGGCAGCCGGTCAAGGGCGCTTCGGCATTCAAGGTCGGAATGACAACAGATATAGGCGCGCGCATGGTTGCCCCTTTCAGCTTCGAACTGCGCTGCTATATGTCATGTTAACCATTGAAAGGACAAGCGATATGACCAGCCGCCGCATCCTGAGACTGTCAGGCCCCGACACCCGCGAGTTTCTGCAGGGCCTTGTGACCAACGATATCCGCAAGCTGGATCAGGCCCCGATCTATGCCGCGATCCTGACGCCCCAAGGCAAATTCATCACCGATTTCTTCCTGTCCGCCGACGGGGACAGCGTTTTGCTGGACGTGGCCGAAGCGGATGCCGACGCGCTGGTGCAACGCCTGACCATGTACAAGCTGCGGGCTGATGTCACCATAGACGCGACCGAATTGCATCTGCACCGCGGGCTAGAGAACTCACCGGACGATGCCTATAGCGACCCCCGCGATGCCCGCATGGGCTGGCGCGCCTATCGCGACACACCGCAAACCGATGACACCACCGATTGGGACGCGCTGCGGGTGACCTATATGATCCCCGAAACTGGGGCAGAGCTTACCTCGGACAGCTTCATCCTCGAAATGGGGTTCGAGCGGCTGAACGGCGTGGATTTTCGCAAGGGCTGCTATGTCGGACAAGAGGTAACGGCCCGCATGAAACACAAGACCGAGCTGCGCAAAGGCTTGGCCCAGGTCGAGATCAGCGCGCCGGTAGAACCCGGCACGGACATCACCGCCGATGGCAAACCTGCCGGTACGATCTTTACCCGCACCGGCACCCATGCGCTGGCCTATCTGCGGTATGACCGCGCCAAGGCGGCGATGCAGGCGGGGGACGCCACGGTGACCATGGTGACGGACGGCTAAGGCCCCGCAACGGCCCTGCGTAAATATTAGGCACGCCAAGATGACGGCGTGCGCAGCCCGCCGGAAAAGTTGCATATCAGCAACAAATACCCGCGATTGGGGAGATCCGAGGCTTCCAAACCCAATACCCCGCCTGCCCCGCAACGCAAAAGAGCCCCGGCGTTCACCGGGGCTCTGCATCGCAGCGAAGCTATGACGTAGCGTCACACCACAGCTTACGCGCGTTCGGAATATTCCATCGTTTCGGTGTTCACGATGATCTCTTCATCCTGTCCGACGAAGGGCGGCACCATCACTTTGACGCCGTTATCAAGCACCGCTGGCTTGAAGGAATTCGCCGCTGTCTGGCCTTTGACGACCGGTTCAGTTTCGACAATTTTACAGGTTACTTTTTGTGGCAAGGACGCGTTCAGCGCCTCTTCCTCGTGATACTCGACCACGACCATCATACCGTCCTGCAAGAAGGGGCGACGTTCGCCCAGAAGCTCGGCTGAAAGCTGCACTTGCTCGTATGTTTCGGTGTCCATCAGAACCAGCATACCTGCGTCTTCATACAGGAATTGTTGGTCTTTTTGCTCTAGCCGGACCTTTTCAACCTTGTCGGCGCTGCGGAAGCGTTCGTTCAGTTTCGACCCGTTGCGCAGGTTGCGCATTTCGACCTGAGCAAAGGCGCCGCCCTTGCCCGGTTTGACATGATCGACCTTGACCGCTGCCCAGAGACCACCGTTATGCTCGAGCACATTTCCTGGCCGAATTTCGTTCCCGTTAATCTTTGGCATGTATCAGCACCATAGCAATGAAGTTGAAGAGAGATTGGACCGACCTATATATATCAACGTCGACCCCCGCAAGACAGCGCACCCGATGCTGCAACCGCGAAAGCTATGCAGTAAATGCATGAGTGTTATGCAATAAAGGTGTATCCGAATCGAGCTCTTTCGGTCATAAGGAACCCCACGCCTAAATGACAAGAGCAAGAATAATAGAAAGGACGACGAGATGAAAGATTTCGTTGATGGCACTGCCTTTAACAATGAACAAGGTAACCGTGCCCGCAAACTTTTCGCAGCTGTGGTACTGGCTGCATTGGACGATGCGATTGCCGATGACAAAAAATACGGCAACGGTCCTGAACAGATTGCCCGTTGGGCCCGCTCCCGCGATGGCCGCGAAGTATTGAGCTGCGCGGGCATCGACCCCAACGAGCGTGTTGTCGAAGGTCTGATGGACTTTGTTGGCAAAGGTGTCCGTACCTCTGTCGCCCTGTCCCGCGAAGAGTCCGAGCGTCGCCACGCTGCACAACAGGCTGAAGCTGCCTGAAGACTGCCAAAAGTTTGAACAAAAAGATGCGGCTCACGGGCCGCGTTTTTTTTGACTAAATGCAATTGTGCTATGCCGGAAAGCGTTGCGCCCGCCTGATGCGCAAACGGGCAAGGTGTGACGCCCGAGCCCCTTACCTGATGCGTTGCGCCGAAACGGTAAAGTCCCGACAGTGGTGGATTTCTGCGAGAGTGCTGGGGTCTTGAATCTAGGTTGTAGCGACGAAGCTGGCGTTCGCTGAGGCAGCGCGATCAGGAAAAATGCTCCCGCTGCTTTCCAAAAAAGATAGGGAGTAGAATTTATCTGCGCATGAACTTCTGGCGAGCTTCACGAGCGATATTGTATTGCAGTTCAAGGCGAGCGAGTTCAGCCATCGCTTCCTTCCGTTCAGGCCCGTTCGCAAGCGTGGCGAGGTGGCCCTGATGCGCAGCCATCTTCTTCTTGAGTTCGATTTCTTCTGGCACGACACCGGCTTGAGCCACAATCCGGAACCCCGCAGCTTCTCCCGCATCCACAAAAGCATCCGCTGAGCGATCAGGCAGTGGTTTTGCCTTCGCCTTCAAGACCTTCAAGCTGACCTTGCAGCTTCGCCTTCTGTATCTGGCGCTCGATGAGTCTCTGAAGATTTCGGATCATGCTGACCAATAGCTCAGTGTTTAGGTAACGGATACTACGGGCTCGAAGCGGACGTTGCGGCGGCGGCGTCTTGGCCTGAGCTGCAACACATCTGGCAAGGGGCTTGCGTGACGCCCTGCCCCTTTATCCACTAAGATGCGCGTTCGCGCTAAAGGTTCTTTATTCCAGATCTTGCGACGTCAGGGCGCGGTGAATTTCACGGCGCACCAGTTTGCGGACGTTGCGGGTGATCCGTTCACCCAAGGCCCCCTGCAGCTCTGTGCGGACAATTTCAGACACCAGATCACGCAGCATCTCTTCGTCCAGATATTCATCCGGCCCGAAACCGAGCGTTGCATCATCATCCTGCGCCGTTTCGGCAGCGGCGTCGGTGGTATCGGTCACAGTCGCATCTGCTGCGGTCACGCGGGTGGCAAAGGGGCCGTCCACTACGCGGTCTTGGGGTTCGGCACGCTCTTGGGGTGCATGGGCCTCGACTGCATCGTGCCATCCCATATCCTCGTCCAGCAGGGCCTCTTCCGCATCGTTTGGGGCGGCATCGGACACAGGCGCGCCGGTGGCGTCGAACTCAACGTCATCTTCCCAGGCCATCGCGGGGTCTTCGCTGCCGGAGTAATCGCTTTTGCCGGGCTCGTCAGGTTCCCAGTTTTCGGGAATGCGGCTGATCGCTGTTTCGAGGGCCGCGATTTTCGCGCTCAACCGGTCCGGCGTCGGTGGCACATCATCGACGAGCTCGGATGAGCCAAGGTTGAGCATATCGGTGGAGTATGCCGCAGCACGTGGCGCGCTAAAGGCCAACTTGCGCGGCGGCTCGGTCGTATCCTGCGGCTTGCCATCCCCTGCGGGCGTAGCGAACTGGGCGCGAAAACGCGGTTCGCGGCCGGAAATAAACTTAAAATCTTCGGCAACTTGATTGCGATCCGAGGCGGACAAATCCGCCCCCTCGTCCGTCTCAAGGTCGGTATCCATGTCCTGCATCGCATCCTGATAGGACGCCGACCGGGGCTGAACCGCCTCTGGCTTCGCCTCTTTCCGAGGGGCGGCCACAGGCGCGTCATTGGACACGCGCAAGGACGGCGTCAGCACAAGTTTCTCTTCAATCGCAGGCGCTTCCGACGGCTTCTGCGCTGGTTTGCGATCTTCGGAGACCAGACGGCGGATCGAAGACAGCACGTCTTCGACCTCTGCATTTGTGACGGTTTCGGACATATTTAATCACCACTCGTTCTTCGCGAATAGTCTAACCCGAAGGTTGGCTTCTCACAATGGGGGTGGTGAAAATGTCAGTCTTTTTGCAGCGCCTTCAGCACACGATCCAACTGCTTCCCCTCTTTGGAGTATTTCGTCGGGCCGTCCTTAACCATATTATAATAGGCGGATGGATCATAGATCTGCACCGGCAGTTTCAGGTCCTGCGCGGTCAACTGACCCGTCGCGGAGAGCACGGAATAGGCCGCAACATAAAGCTGCGATTGCGCCGACACACGGGCAGAACGGGCGTCGAGCAAGGATTGCTCTGCGTCCAGCACATCAAGTGTGGTGCGCGCGCCCAAGCTGGCTTCCTCGCGGATACCGTCAAAGGCGATCTGTGCGGCGCGGACCTGACGCTGGGAGGCTTCGATCTGCGCTCGGGCAGAGGCAAGCCCCGCATAGGCATCGCTGACCGCGCGCTCCACGTCTTTAACCACCACATGCAGGTTGCCGCGCTGTGCGTCGCGCTGCGCCTGGCTTTTGCGAACACCGGCCGACAAGGCACCGCCTTGATAGATCGTTTGCCCGACCTGAAAGCCGATCGACCCGCTGCGTGTCGAGGCTTGGGAATCAAACGTCTCGGTCAGACCGTAAGCCCCCTGCACCGAGACATTGGGCTTCAGTGCGGTTTCGTTGCTGCGTACCAGCAGATCGGCAGCCGCGACCTGGTGCTGGACGGTCAGGATATCGGGGTGCTGACGCACCGCAAGTGCCTTGGCGGTCGCGATGCTGTTGGACAGTTTCGGCAGGCTTGGCGGCGGGCTTAGACGACCGGGCTCACGCCCCACGGCCACCTTGTAATAGGCTTTCGCACTGATGAAATCGCCCTGCGCACCGGCAAGATTGCTCCGCGCGGCGGCCAGCTGTGCTTCGGCAAGTGATACGTCGGTGCGGGTCACCTCCCCCACTTCGAAACGGTCACGGGCGGCGCGCAATTCCTGCGTCAGAACCCGCACGTTATTCTCGGCCAGAGAGACAAGCTGCTGCGTCTGGATCACGGTCATATAGGCATCAACGGCGCGCAGCAGAATCTGCTGTTCGGCGCTGACCAGCGTTTCGCGCGTGGCAAGCACGGTTTCTTTTGCCGCCTCGATCGCATAGCGCGACGACCCGAAGTCATAGACCAGCAGCGACGCCACAAGATTCACCGATGTCGTCAGTGAATCGGTAGAGCTTTTGAAACCCGCCGGGATGGTGCTGGTGCCCCCGCTGACCGACCGGTTATAGGATTGTGTCAGGTTTCCCGTCCATTGCAGCACCGGCTTGAGCGCGGATTTCGCGATCGCCACATCTTCGTCTGCGGCGCGCAACACGGCGCGGTTCTGGTCCAGCAGGCCCGAGTTGTTATAGGCCCCGACCAGCGCATCGGCCAATGTCTCTGCCTGTGTGGCCATCGGTGCCAGCAGCCCCAAACCGACGCAGGACGCCGCGATCATGCTGCGGACGGACCGCATCTTGCCCGTATTCATCATATTTTACACTCCATCGGTGTCACTGCATCTGCCGTCATCTGCAGCAGTTCTGATAGCTTAAAGCTGGAATTCTTTCGCGCGGGTAAACCCGTCCAGGACAGGTGCGGCGGCGTTGAAACTTTTGCGCCAGCTGATGCCACGTTCGCTTTTGTAGCCCAAACGCACCTCGCCCAGGGGGCCGTCCATGAACAGGCAAGCGATCCGCCCGCCATCCTTGAGCTGCGCCAACAGCGCTTCGGGCACGTCAGCCACGCCGCCTTGCACGATCACTACATCATAGGGCCCATGTTGCTGTGCCCCATCAGCCAGCGGGCCGTGGTGTACGATGACATTGTCGATATCCGCGTTGATCAGGGCTTCCTGCGCTTCTTTCGCCATCTGCTCGTCATCCTCGACGGCGACGACCGCTTCGGCCATATGTGCGATCACGGCAGAGGAATAGCCGTAGCCACAGCCGATATCGAGCACCAGCTCGTCATTCTCGACCCCAAGATCGTCCAGCATCTTGGCCAGCGTCCGCGGCTCAAGCAGCACGCGTCCTTCGCCCAAGCTGATGTTTTCGCCCAGATAAGCTGCCTCGCGGCGGGCCACCGGCACAAAATCCTCGCGCGCCACCTTAAGCATCGCATCAATGATCGGGAACTTGGTAACATCCGAAGGGCGCACCTGAGTATCAACCATCATGGTGCGGCGGGCTGTGAAATCTGTCATCAGCTAAACTCTTTCGTTCAGTTATTTGTCTCGTGAGATGCCACATCACCGCCCGCCGGGCAACGGCCAGTCGGGTCAATAGGCGCAATTTTCCGTATTTGGCGGATGATACGGTTAAAACATAGAGGATGCCATAGCCACGACGCATGCCACGCGCGGTCAGCCTGTGAGAAACATAATTTATATAGGGGAATATAGTGGAGGCGAGTAGGAGAATCGAACTCCTGTACACGGATTTGCAATCCGCTGCGTAACCACTCCGCCAACTCGCCTTGGCCGCGATGACGCGGCTGGCACATGGGCCACTGCCCCTATGCGTTTGGCGCTTATCCCGATTTTCTGGGGAAATGTCTAGCCCAGTTTAAAGCAAAACGGCGGGAAAAATATCTCCCGCCGTGAAATGGTCAATTACAGGGAAATGACGGGCTTGTCGTCTTCTTCGGGCGCGTCGAGCTGCAGGTGGTGATCTTCGAGGATCAGGATGTTTTCCGCCCCCACAACCGCGCTTTTGGTTTTGTAGCCGATGACATCCTCGATCTCCATCTCGGGGTTGCGCGCCATCAGGATCGTCTCTTCTGACGAGAAGTTGGTCAGCCCGCGGGCGAACTCGTTCCCCTGCTCATCATAGACGTGCAGCACGTCACCTTTGGAGAATTCGCCCTGGATCGACACCAGATCATCACGCTGCAAGCCGCGCTCCTTGGCGGTGATCGCGCGGACAGCCTCGTCCGTGACGACCAGCGTTCCGGCAACCTGCAAACGGTTGCTCAGCCAGATCATCAGCGGCGACGCGGCCTTGCCCGACGCCAGACAACGGGTGTGGCGGCGTTCGTTGTTCAGCACCGAGGAAATCGGGCGTTCGATGATGCCGTCGGCGATGATCGTCTCGACACCGGCGTTCTGTGCCATATTGGCCGCCAACATCTTGGTCAGCATGCCGCCGCTGCCCAATTCGCTGATGCTTTTGGTGGATTCGAGGTGTTCGGACACATCTTCGATTTCCTCAATGAACTGGGCACCGGGTTCGGAGGGGTCACGGTCATACAGGCCTTCGACGCTGGTCAGGATGATCAGGTGATCGGCCTCGACCATCTGGGCCACCTTGGCCGAAAGGCGGTCATTGTCGCCCACTTTCAAGTCGCGTGTGGCGATGGAATCGTTTTCATTGATGATGGGCAAGATCTGGTTTTCAAACAGCCGCAGCATGGTGTTCTTGATGTTCAGAAAGCGGCGACGTTCTTCCATGTCTTCGACGGTCACCAGCATTTGCGCCACGTCAAAATTGTATTCATTCGCAACCTGACGGTAGGCGTTCATCAGCAGTGGCTGACCACAGGCGGCCGCCGCTTGCTTGTCCAGAATACCGGCCTCTTCGGGGCGTTTTCCGATCATGTTCAGGCCAAGCGCGACCGAGCCTGAAGAGGTCAGGATGATCTCGTATCCCTGGTCCTGAAGGTCCCCCAAATCCGCCATGAGACCGTTCATGAAAGCATAGCGCAATGTCAGCTTTTCTTCATTGGCCAACAGACTGGATCCGATTTTAACGACGATACGTTTCTTCTTGGACACGGGGAGATTTCTCCGGTTTATTGTTAAATTTCAACGCGTCATCCCGCGCGACACAGAATGCCGCAACGCAGAAAAACGCTGTGATTCGGGGATGTATAACATGTGGACACCAAGCATTTGCAACCGCCAAGCTAGGGCGCGCGGGATTACGCCACGCTCAGGCCGTGGTTTTCAGCCCTTCTAGCGCGGTACGGGTCGCGGCGGGAATCTCTGTCGGGCGGTGGTCGTCGCGGTTTACATAGACATGCACAAAGAACCCTTCGGCAGAGGCGTTTTCCTCGTCGTTCCGGAACAGGCCCAGCTCCATCCGGACGGAGCTTTTGCCAAGCTGCGCCACCCGCAGCCCCGCTGTCACGCGGTCGGGGAAGGCCATCTCTCCGAAATAGCGGCAACCGGTTTCCACGACGAGCCCGAAGGCGGGGCTGGTCTGCGGGTCCAGCAGCCCCCGTTCTATCAGCCAGCCGTTTACGGCCGTGTCAAACAGCGCATAGTGCACGACGTTGTTCATATGCCCATAGGTGTCATTGTCGTTCCATCGCGTCTGCAATGGATAGAAATCCGCGAAATCGGCACGGGTGGCGGCAGGTGCGCGGGCAGCCATTACCAAGCCGCCTCGTAGATCGCCTGAGCATCGGCCTGTGTCACCTCGCGCGGGTTGTTCACAAGCAGACGGGCCTGCACCATCGCGTCTTCGGCCATCTTGGGGATCGCGGACCGGGGGATATCGACATCGCGCAGGCGCGGCGGCAGCCCAAGCCGCTTGGACAGATCCGTCAGCGCATCAACGAAGGCGGCGGTGCGGGCCTGACCGCCTTCGACTTCTGCCAGGTCGGGGAAGGCATCGGCAGCGATCTCGGCATAGACACTGCTGGCTTGGGGCGCGTTGAAGCGCAGCACGTGGGGCAGCACCAGCGCGTTGGACAGCCCGTGCGGGATATGGAAGGTGCCACCGATGGGATAGGCCAGCGCGTGTACCGCCGCGACGGGCGCATTGGCAAAGGCTTGCCCCGCCAGCATCGACCCTAGCAACATCGCGCCGCGGGCCTCAAGGTTGCTGGCATCCGCAACGACGGTTTCGATATTGGCCCCCAGCAGGCGCAGCGCCTCGCGGGCAAGTAGCTTGGACACAGGGTTGTTGTTGGCATTGACGGAGGCATAGGATTCGATCGCGTGCACCATCGCGTCAACGCCTGTGGCCGCGGTGATCGACGCGGGCAGACCGACGGTCAGGGAGGCGTCCAGAATGGCCATGTCAGGCAGGATTACCGGCGAGGAGACACCGCGCTTTTCCTCTGCCCCGACGGTGATGATCGACACAGGCGTGACCTCTGACCCGGTGCCAGCAGTGGTGGGGACCAATACCAGCGGCAGGCGCGGCCCCTTGGCCTGCCCTACCCCCCAAGCGGCATCCAGATCCTCGTCAGAGCCAAGCAAAAGCGCCACAAGCTTGGCCACGTCCTGCGATGACCCGCCGCCAAAGCCGATGACTCCGGTCGCCCCCGCGCTGCGCCCTGCCTCTACCGCACGCATCAATGTCTCGCGCGAGGGGTCGGCCTCTACATCATCAAAGACGGTGACCTGATGACCGGCTTTCTCAAGCGCATCGATGCAAGGGTCGCACAGGCCCAGTTTGCGCAAACCGGGGTCGGTGATCAACAGGCACGTCTTGCCCAGCAACCCGCCTGCCAGCGCGGCGATACGCACGGCGGCCCCGTTTTCGAATACGACGGATTTTGTGGTGTTGAATACAAAAGGGTTCATATGCCCGCGCCTCTCCCATAGCTGGCTGCAGCGGTCCTCCGCGCTGCGACTTGGGGGCATTAAAGGGAATTATCCTGCACGCGCATAGCCGTTATTTCGGTTTCTTTTTTCGCTCTGCGAAACTGAGGTAAGAGCCTGGCCCGCCACGCGAAAGATGTGCATAACCGCCTTGCGCGCATGGATTTTGCCACACGGCATTCAGCGCCCGCGTGGATAAGTCGGGCCCACCCGACAAATCAGACAAGCCGTCAGGTCCTTCAAGGCAAGCGGCGGACTTCGTTGGTCTGGCTGCGCAGATACTCCATCACCGCGGGACGTACCGATTGATCCCCGCGATCCCGTGCGGCATGAATCACCTCGCGGATTTCCCCCAGATCAGAGCGGTGCAACATGCTTTTGACCGGCCCGATGGACGCGGGACGCATGGACAGCGTTGTGATCCCGATGGCAGCAAAGCACAGCGCCTCTATGGGGCGGCCCGCATCCTCGCCACAGAACGACAGTGGCGTACCGGTTTCGCGGCAACGGTCTACGATGTTCTCTAAGAAGGTCAGGAAACTGACATTCAACGTGTCATAGCGGCGGCGCACCAGCTCGTTCTCGCGGTCGGCGGCAAAGAAGAACTGCTTCAGATCGTTGCCCCCAATCGACAGGAATTCGACCTCTTCGAAAAACTTCGTCGGGGCAAAGGCCAGCGACGGGGTCTCGAGCATCGCGCCCACTTCGATTTGCGACGGCAGCACATGGCCCAAGCGCGCCTCGCGGGCGAGCGTCTTGTCCATCTCGGCACGGGCGGCGCGGTATTCTTCGAACTGCGCGACAAAGGGGAACATCACCGACAAGGGGCGCCCGTTCGCCGCACGGATCAACGCCTGCAACTGCATCCGCATCATGCCCGGCTTGTCCAGCCCGACACGGATCGCACGCCACCCCAAAGCGGGGTTCGGTTCGTCGTTGGGCTTCATATAGGGCAGCACCTTGTCCGACCCGATATCCAACGTCCGGAACACCACACGTTTGCCCGACGCGGCATCCAACACACGGCTATAAAGCGCGGACAGCTCCGACCGTTTCGGCATCTGGCTGCGCACAAGGAACTGAAGCTCCGTGCGGAACAGCCCCACCCCTTCGGCCCCTGACCCGTCAAGCGAGGGAAGATCTGCCATGAGACCCGCGTTCATATGCAGCCCGACCCGCGTGCCGCATTTGGTGATCGCCGGTTTGTCGCGGATCGACGCATAGCGTTCCTGCGCCTCGGCCTGCATCGCGATTTTGTCGCGGAAGGCAGAGGCAACGGTTTCCTCGGGGCGCAGATGCACCACGCCCTGTTCGCCGTCCACCATGATCCGGTCGCCGTTCAGCGCATCATTGGTCACGCGGCTGGCATGCACGATCAGCGGGATCGCCAGCGCCCGTGCGACAATCGCGGCATGGCTGCCAACTGACCCGCCCTCCAGCACGATACCGCGCAGGGAACGGCCGTATTCCAACAGCTCTGCCGGTCCGATGTTGCGCGCCACCAGAATAGGGTCGGTGGGCATCTCGGCCCCCGTGTTCGACCCCTGCCCTGTCAGAATGCGCAGCAAGCGGTTGCTGAGGTCATCGAGATCGGACAGACGTTCGCGCAGATAGGCGTCGGCGGCCTGCCCCATACGGGCGCGCGCCAGAGATTGCTCTTTCTCGACAGCCGCTTCGGCAGACAGGCCACGGCCGATGTCTTCCTCCATCCGGCGCAACCAGCCTTTGGAGTTGGCGAACATCCGATAGGCTTCAAGCACCTGTTGCTGGTCTTTGTCCCCGCCTGCCATCGCCATCATCTGATCCACGCTGACGCGCAAATCATCGACCGCCTCGTTCAGGCGTGCGGTTTCACTGGCAGGGTCATCGGCCACAAGCTTTGACACGACAACGCGCGGCTCGTGCAGCCAGACGTGGCCTTCGGCAACGCCCTCTTGCGCCACGGTGCCGCGGATCAGAACCGCCTGACTGTGCCGCGCCGACATCGCGGCACCCTCGCCGACAAAGGCCCCCAGCTCGGTCATTTCGGCCAGTACCATGGCGACCACTTCCAGCGCATAAACCTCGTCAGCCGAGAATTCCCGCGCGGCTTTGGATTGCACCACCAGAACGCCCAGCATCTCGCCCAAGCGCTGCACCGGTATCCCCAGAAAGCTTGAATACAGTTCTTCGCCCGTTTCCGGCATAAAGCGGAAACCGGGGGCCTGCGGGGCATTTGGCGTGTTGATAATGCGTTTGCGTTTGGCGACGCGGCCGACCAGCCCCTCGCCCATCTTCATGCGCGTCTCGTGGACCGCATCGGCCTTCAGCCCTTCGGTCGCGCAAAGTTCCAGCGTGTCTTCATCGCGGAACAGGTAGATAGAGCAGACCTCGCAGCCCATAGAGGACGCGATCAGATGCGTGATCTTGTCCAGCCGCGCCTGCCCTGCATCATCACTGGCCATGGCATCGCGTAAGCGACCCAACAGCTTGCGGCTTTCTGTCTCTATCCCATCAGCCATGTGATCATTTCCCCCCGGCGATGCCAGCTTAGATCACAGGCGTCCCAAAATTGAAACGCCTGATATCATTGACATCTATCATCTGCTCCCCGAGGCCGGAAGATGCGTTTTCCCCTGTTGCGGGAAAACGCTGTGATCTTCGCAGATGGGGTGCCCGGGAATTAGGCGCGTTTGTCCAGCTCGAACGCGTCATGCAGCGCCTGAACGGCCAGCTCCATGTATTTGCGGTCGATCAGAACAGAGATTTTGATCTCGGAGGTGGTGATGACCTTGATGTTCACACCCTCGTTCGACAACACCTGAAACATCTTCGCCGCAACGCCGGTGTGGCTGCGCATGCCGATACCCACGACCGACACTTTCGCCACATCGGTGTCCGCGATCAGATCGTCGAAATTCAGCTCGCCCGATTTTTTCGCGGCATCAATCGCGACTTCCGCGCGTTTGATCTGATCGACGGGGCAGGACCACGTCATATCGGTGCGCCCCTCTTCCGAGATGTTCTGAACGATCATATCGACGTTCACGCCACCATCGCTGAGTGCGGTGAAGATCGCGGCGGCAATGCCGGGGCGATCCGCGACCGATACCAGCGTCATCTTTGCTTCGTCACGCGAAAACGCGATACCGGATACTACATTGCTTTCCATAATTTCCTCCTCGGCGCAGACCAGCGTTCCAGCCTCGTCTGATTGTTCCTCAAAACTGCTCAGCACGCGCAGCTTGACCTTGTACCGCATGGCCAGTTCGACCGACCGGGTTTGCAGCACCTTGGCCCCCAGCGACGCCAGCTCCAGCATCTCTTCAAAGGCGATCTTGTCGAGCTTGCGCGCCTTGGCGCTCACCCGCGGGTCGGTGGTGTAGACCCCGTCCACATCGGTGTAGATATCGCAACGCTCTGCATCAAAGGCAGCGGCAAAGGCGACGGCGGTGGTATCCGACCCGCCACGCCCCAGCGTGGTGATCCGGCCCTCGGGGGAAACGCCCTGAAAGCCCGCGACAACCGCGACGCGCATGCCTTCGCCGAATTTCGCCATGATGTTTGCAGGCGGAATTTCCTCGATCCGGGCCGAGGAATGCGCGGAGGTCGTCTTGACCGGCACTTGCCAGCCTTGCCAGCTGCGCGCCGGTACGTCCATTTCCTGCAAGGTCAGCGCCATCAGACCAGCGGTGACATTCTCGCCCGAGGAGACGACAGCGTCATATTCGCGAGCGTCATATAGCGGAGAGGTTTCGTTCACCCAGCCGACCAGCTCGTTCGTCTTTCCCGACATGGCGGAAACGATGACGATCACGTCATAGCCCTTGGCCACTTCAACGCCCACGCGTTTGGCCGCGCGGCGGATACGGTCCAAGGTGGCCACCGACGTGCCACCAAACTTCATCACCAGAACAGGCATATGTCCCCCGTTGCAAAACTCCGGCGCGGTGTACGCGCAAGCGCCGCCCTTAGCAAGCCCGCAGGCCGCTGTCGTAACGCAGGGAAATTATGTGTGAACCGCAAGTTGCAAGGTGGCGGGGCGGGGTATCCGCCCGCCCAAGGTCGCCTGCGACCCGCCGTCTATGACGTGGTGCGTTTGGCCCGAAACGGCAGCGGTGTCAGCGGGATACCCTCTTCGATCAGGGCGACGGCTTCGTCCAGACGCGCCTCGCCGTAGATCGACCGGTCGGGCGCATCCCCGATGTGGATGGCACGGGCTTCACGCACGAAATCATCGCCCACATATTCCGAGGAGGTTTCGACCTCTTTGCGCAGCGCCTTCAGCGCCTCTTCCAACGCGCTTTGAGGTTTCGATAGCACCGGCACTGCGGCGTCCGGCTTTTGACCACCCTCACCGCGGTTCTCGCGGCGCTCGCCGGTTGTGACACGGGGGGCCATCATGCCCTTGGTCACCTTGGTCGACCCACACAGCGCGCAGGTCAGATGCCCCGCCTGCGCCAGCGCATCAAAGGCGGCGGCAGATTTGAACCAGCTTTCAAACTGGTGGTCCTGATCACATTTCAGCGAAAACTTGATCATCGCGCCCGCAGGCATCCTCTCGTCGTTAAGATATCTTAAAAATGGGGGCGCAAGCCGGTCCCGTCAAGCGGCTCAACTCCGCCCGCGCGGATCGAAGTCGCGGATCATGCGCGCCAGCTCGGGCTCTGACACCATTTTGGCGGCCTTCTTGCGCGACATCCACTTGCGGCGCCGCTGGCCGGCTTCGGGGTATTTATCGGCGGTGATCTTGACCTCTACGGGCTGTCTCTTATACACATCTC
>OJDK01000527.1_pt1 | contig 14804 bp, 12 predicted proteins | sample 1592791 | NCBI WGS metagenome assembly OJDK01 (sample SAMN05416878, study PRJEB24817) | seawater metagenome | isolation source: Sea water | place: Canada:Atlantic | collected 2013-11
TGGCTGTAAGAGACGGTTTTATCTGGTTGGATGGCGAGCTGGTTCCCTGGCAGGACGCCAAGGTGCATGTGCTCACGCACACGCTGCACTACGGCATGGGTGTTTTCGAAGGTGTGCGCGCCTATGAAACGGCAAAAGGTCCGGCCATTTTCCGCCTGCAGGATCACACCGACCGACTTTTCAATAGTGCGCATATCCTCAATATGAAGCTGCCCTTTACCAAGGAGCAGATCAACGAGGCGCATTTGTCGGCGATTCGCGAGAACAAGTTGCCCCACGCCTACCTGCGCCCGATGGCGTTCTACGGTAGTGAAGGCATGGGTCTGCGTGCCCACAACCTGAAAGTGCACGTGATGGTGGCGGCCTGGGAATGGCCGTCCTATATGTCACCGGAGGCGCTGGAGCTGGGCATCAAGGTGCGCACCTCAAGCTATACGCGTCACCATGTGAATATCACCATGTGCAAGGCGAAAGCCAACGGCAACTACATGAACTCCATGCTGGCGCTGAACGAGGCGCTGTCCGGCGGCGCAGATGAAGCCTTGCTGTTGGATAACGAAGGTTATGTGGCGGAAGGCTCCGGTGAGAATGTGTTCCTGGTTCGCGACGGTATTATCTACACCCCGGAGCTGACTTCTTGCCTGGACGGGATTACCCGTAAAACCATCATTCAGCTGGCCGAGGAACGCGGCTACCCGGTGCGCGAGAAGCGCATTACCCGTGACGAGCTTTACATTGCTGACGAAGCTTTCTTCACCGGCACCGCCGCTGAAGTCATGCCGATTCGTGAGCTGGATGGCCGCATTATCGGTGCCGGCAAGCGTGGCCCGGTGACAGAGCAGCTACAGGCAGTGTATTTCGACCTGGTGCGCGGCAAACTGGATGACGACTACGGAGACTGGCTCACTTACGTGAGCTGAAGCAGGCGTATGCCGGCAACCGCTATCGACTCGCCCTCCGCCATCCTTGTCGTCGGCCCATCTTGGGTCGGCGACATGGTGATGGCGCAGACGCTGTTCTCTGAACTGCGCCGCCAATACCCCGATTGTGCTATTGATGTGCTGGCGCCGGCCTGGTGTCGGCCGTTGTTGTCGCGCATGCCGGAAGTGCGCGAGGCGCTGGCGCTACCGTTTGATCATGGCGACTTGCGTCTGTGGGAGCGGCACGCACTGGGGAAATCTCTGCGCGGCCATTATCAGCAAAGTTATGTGCTGCCTAACTCGCTCAAGTCTGCACTGGTGCCGTGTTCGGCAAAGATCCCGGTGCGCACCGGCTGGCGTGGCGAAATGCGCTATGGGCTGCTCAACGATGTGCGCAAGCTGGACAAGGAACGCTTGCCCCTGATGGTGCAGCGTTTTGTGGCGCTGGCGTTGCCGGAAGACGCGCCGGTTCCGGGGCTTGAGGAGATCACTGCGCCGCATTTGCAGGTCAGTGACGATTCCCGCAATGCGGCCATGGCCGCGCATAATCTGAATCTGGACCGCCCGGTGCTGGGGCTGTGTCCCGGGGCGGAATTCGGCCCGGCGAAACGCTGGCCCGAACATCATTATGCGGCGGTAGCCCAGCACTGGATCGAGCGTGGCGGACAGGTGTGGATCTTTGGTTCCGGCAAGGACCAGCCGGTGGCGGCCAGCATCATTGATACACTGCAGAACGGTGCGGATGAGCATGCGGTGGTGCTGGCGGGGAACACGTCTTTGGAGCAAGCTGTGGATCTGCTGTCAGCGACCATGGCGGTGGTGAGTAATGATTCCGGCCTGATGCATATTGCAGCCGCACTGAAACGGCCATTGGTGGCTGTCTACGGCTCCACCTCTCCCGGCTTTACTCCGCCCTTGGGTGATCGAGTCGCAGTGGTACGATTGGGGCTGGAGTGTAGCCCCTGCTTCGAGCGTGAATGCCCGCTGGGCCACCTGAACTGTCTGCGCCAGTTGCCGCCTTCGCAGGTTATTGAGGCGTTGCAGCAACTGGAGACAGCGGATGCCTGAACCGAATTTGCAGGTCCTGACATGCGCGTGCTGCTAATAAAGACCTCTTCCATGGGGGATGTGATCCACACCCTGCCGGCGCTCACGGATGCGCGGGCTGTCATTCCGGATCTGCAAGTGGACTGGGTGGTGGAAGACAGTTTTGCAGACTTGGCCCGCCGTCACCCTGCAGTGAACACCGTGATCCCTTGCTCCCTGCGCCGCTGGCGCAAACATCCTATCAAGGCGCGCCGCTCAGGGGAGTGGACTGCTTTCAAGTCCGCCGTTCAATTAAGTTCCTATGATGCGGTTATTGATGCCCAGGGCTTGCTGAAAAGCGCGTTCATTACGCGCCTTTCCCGTGGCCCCAAATTCGGTCTGGATAAGTCTTCTGCGCGAGAGGCGCTGTCGGCCAGAGTGTTGGATCATCCGCTGCCCGTGGCACGTGGTCAGCACGCCATTAAGCGTGTTCGCCAATTGTTTTCCCTGGCGCTGGGTTACGCCCTTCCCGATACTGCGCCAGACTATGGGTTGCCCCGTGAGCATGTGCCAGCGTCCTTGAGTGGGCCGGCAGAACTGGTGTTCTGTCATGGCACCACCTGGCCCACCAAACATTATCCGGAAGCGTTCTGGCGTGGGCTCCTCGAGTTGGCCAGCACCGACGGCCACCGTGTCTATCTGCCTTGGGGCAATGATGAAGAAAAGGCCCGTGCTGAACGGCTGGCAGCAGATTTTGATCAGGCTTCGGTGTTGCCGAAGATGGGCCTCGACGTGTTGACCGATAAGCTTCTGTCCTGGGATGCCTTTGTGGCGGTGGATACCGGACTTGCCCATTTGGCTGCTGCTGCTGGGCTGCCGGGAATTGCCCTCTATGGGCCGACGGATCCCGTGTTGACCGGGGTGCTTGGGCCGCGTGCGAAGTCTCTAGCGGCTGACTTTCCTTGTGCCCCTTGTGTGCAGGAAAAATGTACCTACCGAGGAGAGCTGGGCAAGGGGGTTACGCCGCCCTGCTTCAGCACGTTAAAGCCTCATTTCGTTTGGCAGCGGTTACGGGAGTTAAGCATATGACGCAGCAAGGAAATACAGTGGCTTTTGCGTTGTTCCGCTATTTTCCCTATGGCGGGCTGCAGCGGGATTTTCTGCGTGTGGCGGAGCTGTGCCGGCAGGCCGGGCATCAGGTGAAAGTGTTGACCACTGAGTGGGATGGTGACCGCCCGGGTTGGCTTGATGTGACAATCGAAAAAGTGGCTCCGCGTACTAATCACGCTGCCATGGTGGAGTTTGGTAAAAGGGCATTGCAATTCAAGCAGCAGGTTTCTGCCAGAGTACTTGTGGTGTTCAATCGCTTGCCGGGTGGCGACCTGTATTTCGCTGCAGATGACTGTTTCGCTATGCGTGTAGAGGAGAAAAATGCCTTGGTACGTTTGCTGCCTCGCTACCAAACGTACCTTAAACTTGAACAACAGCTTTTTTCGAGCACCAGCCATACCCGAATCCTCTTTCTTAATGACAGCCAGCGTGATGATTATCTCGGCGAATATAACCTGGATCAGGCGCGTTATCGGGTACTCCCTCCGGGGGTGCGCAATGATCGTCGCCCCGGTGATAATGCGGATGTGTTGAGAGCGGCGGTGCGCAAGGAATTTTCTGTTAAGGATAATGAGTTTTTACTGTTGTTTCTTGGCTCAGATTTTCGGCGCAAGGGATTGGAGCGTGCATTGTTGGCCATGGCGCACCTTCCTCCTTCGCTGAGTGCGGTGAGAATTTTGGTTGTCGGTGAAGATGACAGTGCTCCCCTGCAAGCCGAGATCAATCGACTGGAACTCTCTGAGAAGGTGATTTTTGCCGGAGCACGGGACGATGTGCCGGCCCTGCTGCAGGGAGCCGATCTTTTAATTCATCCGGCTTTTCATGAAGCGGCGGGTATGGTGCTGGTGGAGTCGCTGGTGGCCGGTTTGCCGGTTCTGACCACCGCGGCATGCGGTTACGCAAGCTACGTGCGTGAGTCTGGTGCCGGGGTGGTCGTGGCATCCCCTTTCCAGCAGTCGGCGCTGGATCAGGCGTTGGTGGAGATGCTTGCGGGGGACCGGTCGGCGTATCGGCGCTCTGCGTTGGAATACGCAAATCGTGTGGATCTGTTTGGCATGCATCAGCAGGTTCTGGCTGAAATCGAGGTGTTGCTTAACTCATGAGCGAACTTTTTCTCAGAGACGAGTTTGCAACTGCCTGGCATGATCAGGACCCCTTTGCGTGCGTCGAGGCGCTGCAGGGGGAGGTGTTTCGGGCCCGGGAAGGCCGGCGCACCCTGCGTTTCGTGCTGGGTGAAAAAAGCTACTTCCTCAAGCATCACCGAGGTGTAGGCTGGTGGGAAGTACTGAAGAATCTTGGTCAGTTACGTTTGCCCATTATCAGCGCGCTGGCAGAAGTCCGGGCTATTGAGGCGGTTACCAAGGCCGGCCTGCACACCATGACTATCGCGGCTTATGGTGAGCAAGGCATCAACCCGGCTAGTATCCACTCCTTTCTGATTACCGATGATCTGTCCAATACCCTGAGTCTGGAAGATGTCGGGTTGGTATGGGAGAAAGAACCTCCCTGCTCGGTATTCAAACGAAGTCTACTTGCTAATGTGGTCAGGGTTGCCCGGAACATGCATGGCGCGGGCATCAATCATCGCGACTTTTACCTGTGTCATTTTTTGATGGATCGCATTCGGTGGGAAGCCCGGGATGGCGACGCATCCTTGTACCTTATTGATCTCCACCGTGCCCAGATCCGCAGTGCCGTGCCCCTGCGCTGGTTGGTGAAGGATGTCAGTGGCTTGTTTTACTCTGCCATGGATATCGGTTTGACCCGCCGTGATCTGTTGCGGGCCATGGCGATATACAGCGGAAAGCACTGGCGCCAGACCCTGAGTGAGGATCGGCATTTATGGCTTGCTGTGCGTGAGCGGGCCGAGAAACTGTACCGTAAGGACAAGAGCCGGGAGGCGCCGCGGTGGATGTGAATGTCCATGAGGGCGACAGCTTTCAGCTACTGTACCAGGATGCCGAGCCGGTGGGGCCTTTGCTGAACGGGATGCCTGTGCAGCAATGGTTTGATGGTCATCACCAGGTGCTGAAGCGAGGCGGGAAAGTTGAGGCCCGTCTGCTGCGGTCAGCGGCGGGTGCGATTTTTGTCAAACACTACATGGCTACCGGCTTGCTCAGGCGTGTGATTGGCTTGTTTGGTGTGTTTAGGGCGAAACGAATTTTTTACCTTTCCCTGGCCTTGTCGCGGATAGGGGTACGCGTTCCCCGGCCGCTGGCCTATCTGGCTGAGCGGCGCCGGGACTGCTCTTCTTCCTTCTTTGTCTGTGAAGCGCTTGATGCGGAAGACCTCAAATCCGTGGCGGTCAGTCGCCGCCTGGATGAGATTGGTGGGGCCGAGAAAATCTTCAACGAGGTTGGGGATATTCTGGTGCGCTTGCATCAGGCCGGTTATGCCCATGGTGACACCAAGTGGGCTAACTGGATGGTGCGGCGTACGGACTCGCAACTGGTGCTGATTGATCTGGACGGAGTAAAAAAACCGTTCTGGTTCCGCAACAGGCGTTTTGGTCGTGACCTGGCTCGCTTCCTGATTAATGCTCGTGAGCTGAACATCAGCGAGTATGTGGTTGAAACCATGCTGGCAAATTATGCTCGCCAGCGAGGTCGCACGGTCACCCAGGTGTGCTGCGATCTTGGGCCGGCTTATGACAAGCTGGCAAAACGTCATCGCAACAAATATGGGTCGCAATTGTGATGTACCAATGGCCGCTCCTCGGCATATCGCTGACGCTGCTTTTCTGGGGGGCGCTGGCAATAATCTATATGCAGCGCAAGATTTATGCGTTGCGCAATTACGTGGATGCTCGCCCCCGGCTGGATGATGTCTGGGTGCTGTGCCTTTCTGCGGTTGTAGTGGCACTGGCTCAGCCATGGCCGTTCCTGTACGGCTTTCTGGTCGCCCTGGCAGGGGTGTCCTTGTTCATTATGTGGCTGGATGTGGTACTGATTCACTTGTTCGGTTTCGAGGTGAATCTGAATAATGTGAAGATTTTCCTTCAGGGAGCTGAAAGCTTCTCCGGAGATTCCCGGGAGATTATCGAGGCCATGGTCAAGCGTTCCTGGTTTCTGGCGACACCACTGGCCATTGTCGCCTTGATGGTGGCTCTGTATGCCCAGATGGCTGGCAGTGGTCGTGTCAGGGATGTGGCGCTTGCGGCAGTTCTGGTCCTGTTCCTCATGGGAATTACCAAGAGCCGTTTTCGGCTGATTGGGGCGCCTATCTGGCTGGGGTTGCTGGCGGGAATTGTCGTTTTGATCGATTACCTAGCGACAGCCGGCGTGGACTGGCCCTCGTGGCATTGGGTGATAGCAATGGTGTTGCTGCTTGGTGTGGCTGTGCTGAAGTTGCTGGCGCAGTTTTTCGATGCTCCTTTTTTTACCGTTCGATCTCCCGTGAGAGACTTTATCCGTGGAGCACGGTTAAGTCCGGATTCCGGGGTCCGTCTGAAAGAAGAGGATGTTCAGCGTCACGTGATGCTGCCCCAGGAGGCTCCTCTGCCCAGTGAGAACTTCGGGTTATGTCGGGACGCGAATGTGATTCTTGTAACCATGGAGTCCCTGGCGCGGGACTATATTCAGCCGTTCAATGCTGACGGGGCTAGGCTTGAATTCATGGGTCAGTTTGCAGAGAAGGGGCTGGTTTCAAGGATGCATTACGCCTGCTGCCCGAATACAAATCGAGCGATACAGCACATCTATCAGGGTAACTATCCGGTGAATGGCGACTATCCTTTCCTGCCTTTGCTGAAAGGGAAGGGATACCGCACGGCTTATATGATGATATCCCGCACCCGCTTTTTTAATCTTTGCGATATTCTGGATGAGGCCGGGTTTGACGCGGTCCTTGATCGTGATTCGCTTAGTCTGGATCCCGAGCGGGGTGATTACGCCTTACTTGATAGTGTTGATGCCATTAATGAGGCGTTGGGGGAGGGGCCGTTCTTCCTGCATCTGAAAAATGAGCAAACTCATTCGCCCTACCAGGTAGTCAACAAGGAGCGCTTCTGTCGCCACCAAGGCGAAGGGCGGGAAATCAGTTTCCGCAATGCTGCTGAAGAAGCGGACAGTGTGTTGTCTGACTTTCTTGCCGCGTTGGGGGAGCGTCGTGATTTGAGTAACACCCTGATTATCTATACCGGGGATCATGGCCAGAGTTTTGGTGAATTTGGCTATGTATCCCACTCTAGTTCGAGTGTCAACGGACAGGTACGCACCCCGCTGGTGATGAGCCATCCGGACTTGCCGGCGGGGGAGATCGCGAGGTCCACCCACTTTGACGTTATGCCGACAGTGCTGGATCTGCTGGGGATCCCCTGTGAGGCCAGGGTTTTTGGGCGGTCGCTGATGCATGGAGCTAATCAACGCCCCCTGCTTCTTTACTCGCAGACTCGAAAAGGCAATGCGCCCTCCAATGCAAGCATGTTGGACAATGACAGCAAGGTCATGGTCGACCTGATCTACGGTTATCGCTATCGCCTGGATGCAGAGGATCAGATAATTGAGAAGTTGGCGCCTGCCGAGGCGGGCTACCAGGAAACGCTACTCTATACGGCATTGGAAAAACGCGGGCTGATCAGTGGCAGCGCGTTTTCTCCTCGGCCGAAAACCGGAGGCTGATAATGAGCAAGACATTGCCCTATGTGCTGTTTCTTGCGATGAGTCGTAATCAGGAAAAGCATTTTCGTGCGTTGAAATCGGAAATGCCGGTGGATGGGGCTGTGATCAACGCCAAGCATCCCGGTTGGGGAAAGACTCTGCGCGCGCTCTGTTGGGTCTGGAAAAACCGGGCGTCGTTGCCGGTCTGGCTGAGTTTTCGGCTGGACAAGGGGCGTCTTAACAATGGCGCGCATGGCCGCTGGTTCCAGTTCGGTCTGGCTCTGCGTATCGCGCACCTGATGGCGGGTATCTTCCGTGAGACCGATCAGCGCCGCCCCGATATCATCTTTGTTCTCAATGGTGAGCATTATAAACAGAGGGCGGTTATCGCCTGGGCGGAAAGCCAGGGTATCAAGCTGGCTTACCTGGAGTTGGGGTATTTGCCGAATACCATGGTGCTTGACGGTAGGGGGATCAACTATGCCAATGGCATGCCACGTGACCCTGGTTTCTATCGAGCCTACAAACCACAAGGTATGAACGTGGACAGTAACTTGGTTAGGCGCCCGCCCCGTACCCCGGTAGGAGAACCGATTGCCTTGCCGGAGCGCTACATATTTGTGCCTTTCCAGGTCTATGATGACACCCAGATTCTGATTCATTCGCCATGGATCAAGTCCATGGAACGGCTGCATGAAGTGCTCGAGACGACAGTAGACAGACTGCCCTCGGACACCGTTTTCGTCGTCAAGGAGCACCCTACCTCCAAGCGTAGCTATCCGCAGCTTCATGGGCGGCATGAGCGAATCCTGTATGCCAACGCCAACGATACCCAGCAGTTGATTGAACAGTCTCGGGGCGTCATCACCATCAACTCCACGGTGGGTATCGAGAGTCTGCTGCTGGGTAGGCCAGTGATCACCTTGGGTAATGCCTGCTACAACATTGACGGGCTGGTCTCCCATGCCGACAGTGAAGAGGCGCTGATTGCGCTTCTCAATGATCCGGCTGCGCTCCCCTTTGATGAAGCCCTCATCCAGCACTTCGTTGCCTGGCTTGGTGAGGCGTACCTAGTGCCCGGGCGATGGCCCGACTATTCGCAGGAATACCCGGCAAGGATGCGGCAGCGTCTGGATGAAATTCTGGACGGGGACAGGTTTTGAGCTGGGTGATACAGGGCGGGGCTTCTGCGGATCTGGAAGATCCCCTGGCATTATTTGATGCGGAGCCGGAACTGGTTTCCGGCGAGGGGACCACGACCCAAGTGTATCGCGGTCAATATCAGCAGCGTGATGTGTTCATCAAGATTAGTCGCAAAGAACGCTGGAAAGTGCTGCTGCCCCGCCTGCTGGTGGCTCGGTCCTGGTGTTCGTCCGTGGATCTGGAAGCCCGCAATCTTTTGCGATTGCAGAGTGCTGGTATCCCTGTGATTCCCATTCTTGGCCACGGTAGCCGGTATGTTCTTGGCGTGCCGGTATCCGGAGTGATGTTGTCGGCGGCGGTGGCGGGCGTCAGCCTTGAAGATGCCCTGATGGAGGGCAGGTCGGCGCGGCTGGAATTGGCGCAAGGCTATGGTCGAGTGGCGGCAATGCTTCACCTGATGGGCGGCTACGAGCCGCTCAGGGCCAAGGATTTCATGGTCGAAAACGGTCAGCTGATGTTGCTGGACCGTGAAAAGCCCTTGGGCACGCCGGGATGGAGAGAAAAACGAGCGATGTCCTCCCTGGAAAGGGCCTGGTTCAGAAATCGTCGCAGTGGTTTACGGCTGGATCAGCACCAACGTGATGCTTGGCTGGAGAGTTATTGCGGTGAAACTGATCTGGCTGGTAAGACGGCTGACAGGGTTAAGGCTGTTGTCAGCCGTTATTGTGGCGATTGAGCGCTGAGTTCAAAGGGTGACAGCGTTTTCAGGATTGGCCAGTAATTGACAGACTCAAGAGGTGTTCCCTGGACGACCCCCTTGCGCTGGAAGTGCTTCTCGACCTCTGTAAAGGTTTTCTCTTTGAGCTGGGCTGCACGCTGCTTAGGGTGGGGGAATGCTTGAAAATAGCAGTCGAAAAACAGGTCTCTCTCGTCTGGTGTGATGTAGCAGGGGCCGAATAGCATGATTTGTTTCAGGTTTCGTTGTTGCTCGCGATTGAAGCGAAAGGCCTTGCGCGTCCTTTCGTTATCAATCATTGCGAGGCGGTAGCGTTGATGATCGGGTACAATCACTACGTTGTTGCCTCGCAGGTCCCCATGGATGATGCCGTTAGCATGCATTTTGCCGATCGTCAGCCCGAGTTCTCTGAACAGGTCTTTTCGCCACTGGCTGTCAGGGGAGTCTCGTAGGTAGCTTTCGATGGCGTTGAGAAGAGGGGCGCCTTCGAGGGCTTCCATGATGATGAAGTCGTGGCCCGGATAGTGTCCGGTTGCCAGAATCTTCGGGGCCATGCAGTCAGTCTCTTGGAGAAGTCGAGTGCCTGCGAGGGTTCGCTTGGCCCTGCCGCCAGTAAAGGTGCTTTTTAATCTTTCTGTAACTGGGCTGCGGTTAAAACTCTTGAAGTAAACGCCCATGTCTGGGTGAAAGGCAATGATATTGCGTGAGTTTTTTTTAACCTGTTTCCACGCAGAGCCTCCAGAAAAGAGCTGTTTCAGCGCCTGGGAGTAAGCCTCTTTCAGGCTGTTGTCCTGGTTCGAGATATGCTCCAGTGTGAAATGCGGTTGGGACATATTTATGCCGTTAGCTCATTGTTTGACAGATTTTTGATTGTATCGGAATACCGAATTTGGCGGAAGTGGGCTGCTACAGCAAGCCTGTTATTCGTTGATGTTTCAGGAGAAATTTGTGCAGATTAGTGTCGTTATTCCATCATTTAATGCTGCTTCCTATTTGCAGCAAACTCTGTCTTCTGTCGAGAAAGCCATCGGCGATGCGAAGGTCGAGACCATTGTAGTAGATGATGGTTCTACGGATAGCAGTCTGGCTTTATTGAATGAGTATGCAGAGCGTCACCCATGGTTGACAGTGATTAGCCAGAACAATGCAGGGCCTGCCGTTGCCCGTAACAAAGGGGCGGCCGCTGCCAAGGGGGATTTTCTAGTTTTTCTTGATGCGGATGATGAGTTGGAGCGAGGTTCGCTTGAAAAGGCTGCAGGCTATATCGTTGAGAGCCCAGGAAAGGATCTGTTAATTGGCCATTATCAAATTGTGGATGAGAATGGCGCTTCGCAGGGCATGCCGGTTGAAGCAAAGTATAAGGGTAGGACCCCGCATGTGGCAGACTACATCCGCAGTGATCTCGCGATGCAACAGGGCGGATATTTGATCCGGCGAGCCCGCTTTCTGGAATTATGTTTCCCGACCACGCTTCGTACTCAGGAAGACATTCCTCTCTTTCTGGCTGCCTTGGCTCATTGTCCGGCTATGATTATTGATGTGAAGATGGTTCGCTATCATCGTTATAGGGGGGTCGTGAGCAAGGAAAGGGCGGCGGCGCTCAGGGAGGGGTTTGCGAATATGGATGTCCTGTTCGAGAGTCCTTATGTCTGCCCCGTGTTGCAAGAGTTTAGAAGGGAAATTTATCGCAGGAAAGCTCGTGGTTTGGTGCGTTATGCGGTAAAAACTGGTTCAGTTGATGACCTTTTCAGGGTGTACCGGGAATATATAAAGCGAGGAGGGGTTGGCGTGTTTCTGGATATTCGTTATCAGTTCAAATTCTTGAAAGCGCTAATTAAATTATGGATTTTCTAGTCTTCCCCTCTCAATGTAGATGATCGTTACTGATAAATGGCTGGTTGATGGTTTCTGTGCAGTCTTTTCGTGATTTTTGGCTTGGCATGCTTTTCTGGGGAATGGTTTTATGGATGTTCTCCTTTTTTGTCAGTGCTAGCGTTGGGGCGCAGGATAAAATATTTTATTATGCGGTGGCGCTGCCTGTTCTGCTTGTGATGGTAACGGGCGGAGGAAGGCGACTTCCCTTTGTTCTCTGTGGTGTGCTGCTGTTACTTTTTTTTCTTGCTGTTCCTGTCCTCTGGAATGGCGATACTGAGTACTTTAACCTCGTTGGCCGTTACCTGCGCTATTTCTTCCTCACTTCGTGCGTTTTTTTGGCGCCCTTTCTGCTAAGGGCTAGCCTTGAAAGGCTGTCGAAGTTAATGCTTTGGGCGGTTATTGGCGGTGCAATTATTGCGGCAGTTTTGCAATGGATGCATTTTGTCTTTGTGCTCGATTTCCGGCTTACCTCCCATGGTGTTGGTGGTGTTGGAGGGATTGGGGTCAACCCCAATGTGACGGGAGCTGCAATGGGGGTTGCGCTTTTGGCTGCTTTCTATGTTTCTTCAACGCTGAAGAATGGATGGTGTCGTGCGCTCCTGCTTTGCGCTTGTTTGTTGTTTTTGTCCTCTATGGGATTGGCACTTGCGCGCACTGCTTTTGTTGCTGTTGCGGCCGTGCTGGTGCTTGGTAGATTCTCTCTAAGGGAGTTTTGGCGGTATTACCTACTGGTTTCAGTGGGCGCTGTGCTTCTGGCGGTGATGTTCTGGATTGTGGTTGGTCAGGAGGCCGCTTTACACCATGCAGACAAGTTGCTTACCGGCAGGATATCGATCTGGAGGCAGCTGCTAAGTGATGTGTCTGGCCACTGGTGGTTCGGGCTGGGACTGCAGCGTGATCTTGAGTTTTATACGCCTGGGCTGAGTCGTCCATACATGACGGCACATAATATCTATTTCCAGGCTTTCAGGAATGGTGGTTTTTTTGCGTTGTCGGCGCTGGTTGCTCTTGTGTTGCTCATCCTGAGGAGTATTGATGTTTCCAAAGCGTCAAAGCCGTGGAGAAGCATCTTGTTCTTCGGGCTAATTTACGCATTGGTTGATGCATATTACTACCCTGTGTCGGACCCAAACTCCAACTGGCTTTTTCTTTGGCTGCCTGCGGGCTATTTGCTGGTCGCAGGTATGAAAACTAAAGAGAACCAAGCAGTGATTGGCGGCCGTGAAAATCCTGATTGCACCTGAGAGTATCTCATTCAGGAAGCAATAATCCCGATTTGTTCTTTATCCCGATATCTTGAAGGTTCAATAGCGTTTCGGCTGGCCAGGAGGTTGGTGCTTAAACCGCTTGTGCACCCAAAGATACTGTTCCGGGCACTTGCGCACATAGTGCTCAATGGTCTGATTGATCCGCGCAGTGTCGGCGTCATCGTCACCACTGGGGAAATCTTCCAGCGCCGGGCCGAATTCGATTTCGTAGCGACCGCCGGGTAAGCGATAGTGCGCGCAGGGGACCACAGCTGCCTTGCCCATGCGGGCAAGGCGGCTGGTGGCCGTGATGGTGGCGGCGGGGACCCCGAAGAAGGGGGCGAAGACAGCATGGTCTGTGCCGTAGTCTTGATCTGGTGCGTACCAGATCACCGCTCCCTTGCGTAGCAGGCGCATAATCTGGCGGATGTCTTTGCGGTCCACGGTGTTTTCAATGTAGTGGCAACGGCCCTTGTCGATGACCCGATTAATGACGGGGTTGTCATTGGGGCGGTAGACGGCATGGATATCCAGTAGCGTGCCGAGCATCCTTGAACAGGAGTCCAGGCTGTTGAAGTGCATGCCGAGCATCAGCACGCCTTGCCCTTTATCCAGGCAAGCCTGGATATGCTCCATGCCTGTGACGGTGAGTCGCTTGTTCAGGTCGATACGGTGGTTGTTGTAGCTGCCTGCCATTTCCAGAATGGCTTCGCCGGTGCTGATCATGCAGCGGTGAGACAGCGCGTTCTGTTCCTGCGGACTTAATTCCGGGTAACACAGGCGGATATTGGTCTCAATAACATGGCGCCGTCCTTTTGCCAGATACCAGGCCAGGTGGCCAAGTCCGCGTCCCGTGGCAAGAAGCATATTCCAGGGCAATTGCCCGATCAGCCAAAATAGACCCGCCCCGATCCAGCTGGGGTAAAGACGAGGATCTTCGAGCCGTGTGGGCCGGTTGGTGCGTTTTCCCATGAATGCTCTCAGCGGCTGTTCGGGCGGATGGCGGGGCGCTCGCTGAGGCGGGCCAATAAGAGCGCTAACGGTAGCCACAGACTGAGCCAGCTGCCCTGGAAGGGCACCAGGAAATAGGCCCCCGCAGCGAAAGTCATACACAGGCCGGGCAGCACCGCAATGGTATAGGCGGCATTGTCATGCCAGTTGATTTGGCGTTGCAGCAGAGCGGTGAGAGGGCTTATCCAGCTGGCAATGAACAGCACCAGGCCAATCAGTCCCAAGCCGTGGATTAGAAGCAGGAAGATATTGCGCGGGTGGGCCAGTGTCCGTAGATGGTCGTCGTCGTGGGCCAGTACGCCGTTCAGTGTTTCGTGATTGAGCCCGTTACCAATAAGCGGGTGAGTAAAGTAGTTGCTCACGGTCACGCTATGGCTGCCCTCTATCATCAGATAAAACGCGGCGGCCAGCGGGATTAAACATAGTAAGCGGCGAGGGCCGCGGCTAACCAGCCAGGCGATGCCGAGCATGAGGCTCATCAGCCCCAGCGGCAGAGACGTCAGGCACAGAAAACCAAATCCGACCGCTGCACCGACCAGCCGACGTCCGCCTTTCCCCGAGGCGCCTTCCTCCATGCCCTGGGCCAGCAGGATAAAGGTGGGGGCGACCAGAGCCATCAGTGCCACTGAAGGATCCAGAGATGGCATCCGGAAAATCAGGTTGGCCGGTTCGCTGAACAGGGGGCTGCTGAACGGTTGGGTGGTGTAGTAGCTGACCATCACCACCGCGGCCACCACCATGGCGCACAGGGCACCATTGGCCATGGCTTGTTTGAAAGTATTGCGGAAATACAGGTGCAGCCAGCGAAACAGTCCCACCATCACCACAATCTGTACTACGCCGCGCACGGTGCGCGAGGAGTTGGGTTCCTCTGCCCAGGCCAGGCTGAGCAGGGCCCAGGCGAGTAACAGATAGAGAGGAACAAGAAAGGGCGATGTCATCAGCCGATGGTCGCCGCTGACCACCGCACGGGTCAGCAGGGTTAGGCCGGGCAAGAAAAATAGCACGTCGAGCACGTTGAGTAGCCCGATGCGGGAGTTGAACAGAAACACACCGCTGAACATCACCGCAAATGACAATGTTAGCCACCAGCGTAACCAGCGACCTTGCATGATGTTGGGGGGCAGTGGCGGCATAG
>OJDK01000534.1_pt1 | contig 14533 bp, 12 predicted proteins | sample 1592791 | NCBI WGS metagenome assembly OJDK01 (sample SAMN05416878, study PRJEB24817) | seawater metagenome | isolation source: Sea water | place: Canada:Atlantic | collected 2013-11
GAACCAACATTGTATAAATCATTTCCTAGTGGAATTATAAAAACAGAAGATTTAATAACATAATCAATTTTTAATTTTGGGGCTTTGATGGTTAATATTTCTCCTTTGTTACCATTTAACGGAATATCTTTAAAAAACGGGTTCTGCTTAACTCCAAAACCTTCAGCAAATACAATTTGTTTAGCAGTAATATCTCTATATTGAACTAAGTTATTTTGAAATTGAATATCGTCATATTCAAATGTTTCTTCAATAAACTTATTTTCTTCAGATAAATAGTTTTTATAACTTTTAATCAAAGTTTCAGTATCTAATCTACCTGTATGAAGCACTTCTCCATAACCATACTCCGCAGAAATACAATTGTTATTGTTTTTTACTAATCGAGTTGATAAATATGGTTCTAAATTAGGTTTATCTGAGGCGGTGAACCACTTATTTTGTTCTTCAATTGAATTAAATAGACGTAATATTCTGAGCTTATAATCGATTTTTACATTAAGTTTTTTCTCAATGTTAGAATAAACAGGAATAGCCATTTCAAGTTGTTCCTTGGCTTTCCAAACTTCAGTAAATCGTTTTAATATAACGGGATTATAGAGTCCGGCTGCAACAAGAGATGATCTTTGGGAAGTATCATCAAACACAATATAAGTTTTCTTCGCCGCTTCTAATTGCTCACAAAAAGCTATGCTCGCCAAACCGCATCCTACTATTATATAATCAACTTGTTTCATGTACACGAAATTATTAAAAAGATTTCTGCCTATTTTGGAATAATATGAATAAAAAAACGCCCACCAAAGGTGAGCGCTTTATTTCTATATTGAAAACTAATTAATAGCTCCACATATCTTGTTCAAAATTTCTGATTTTGTCTTTAATACGTTCAGACTCCAAGAGTTGCATCAATGCGTTTTCTGCTACATACTCTTTAACCTCTCTATCGCCATAGACATTTTCTTCTTTGTAGATTAGTCCACTAAAACGTCTACTGTTTAACAAATGATCAAAAGAGATTGGTACAGCACTGTTTTTATCATTAAATGATTTTGCTTCGTGCAGAATATCTCTTATCTCTGGGAAAAACACCCAGAACATAGGGATTGGCACTTTGTTAGCCTCATCATCAGAATCAATAAAGTTAACATCTGGTGCTGCCGGAGCAATACCTAATATACGATACTTTAATTCACCTTGACGCTTATCAAAATACCAAAGTCCTTTGATTAAATAAGATTTAATATCATAAGCCTCAATGTTACGCTTAGTAATATATTCAGGATCAATATAGCCATCAGCATTAAATTGATCGAAACCTATATCAAGTGTATCTACTTTCTGCAAAGATGCTTCTAAATCCTTTTGGGATAACTCATTTCTAAAATAAGAATCACTGTAAACTGTTGGAATCATGCCATCTCTAATATTCTCTATAAGAACATTATAAAGTGGCTTTCTATCCTTGCTAATGTTATTAACATCAACAGGGAAATAAAGTGGGAAGTTTACACGCTCATCTAAGACTACGTTTTCCCAAGTCATCTTAGAATACAATATGTCTCTATCATCAACATAACCATATTCTAAAGGCTCGTCGTTATCTAAAAGCAACTGTGCTTCTGTTTTAACTCCAATCTCTTCAGGAATCTTAGCATTTAGAATATTTGCCTGAGCAAATAGTCCACTTACGGCTATGCTTCCTACAAAGATCAATAATAATTGCTTTAATTTCATTTTGTTATTGTATTAAATTTGAGACCTTATTGCTTTTATAACGTTGTTATAACTAATAATTTTATTCTTTAGTTAGCCAATTCAATTGAAACCGCTGTAACAGTTTTAATTTTAATTGGGTTATTTGGCGCCTTAGCCTTGATATTTATAAATTGTACTATATCTCCACGTTTAGCTGCTCTCAATGCATTTTTAGCTGCTGAGTTTAAACGATTACCGTTAACGTTTACAGATGGTTTTCCTGGAACTTTAAATGTAAATGACTGTACATTTAATGGTAATTTAAAGTCGAAATCATCACCGAAATCAGCTGTTAATCTACCAATTTCCACATTGTTTCTTGGTAATTTAGCACCACTTTCTTGACCGTTATAAGCACCTAAAGGTTTAGGTAAATCTTTAATTCTAAACGTCTTTTTATCGCTAACTCTTGATCCATCATCTAGTGTACCAGTTACGTTTATTGTAACTTCTCTACCTGATCCTGGACGCATTTCGTATTTACCGCTTCCACTAATTGGTTTTAAACCCGCAGCACTTGCACTTACCTTATTGTCTGGCACTCCTGCAAAAGAAATGGTCATTGGGTTTGTAACACCACGATAAACTACATTCATTTTATCAGCTGAAATTGTTGCTGCATTTGGCCTTGGTACCACAACATACTGTCCTTGAAAATCAATTGGTAATTCTTTACCATCTTCTAAAAAAGTAAATTGACCTTGTACATCATGTTCGCCAACACTACCAACTGTAAACTCAATACGAGCTGCACCAGTTGAATCAATAGCACCTTCTCTAGATAAATCTAAATTATCACCACCTACACTAAGTTTAGTTGGTGTTACATTAGCATATTTACCCAATACTACTTTACCTGTAAATTTTTCACCAGCAAAGAAAGCATTCTTGTCTGGTACCACAATTGCTGTATAGTTCTTTAAAGAAACAGCATCATCTAAAGTATTTCCTAAGAAAAGGTTATACATATTGGTTTCTGTAGCTTTAACATCATTCTGCATTGCAGTTAACTTAGTATAAGATGCAATAGCAGGGAAACCTTGAAAATGGTAATCTAACCATTTTTGTTCTTTACCATCATTGTTAGTAACCTCATCTGTATTAAATCTACCTTCAAAATTATCAACAGCAATTTGGTATTTCACATCATTTCCTAAAACTGCCTTAATATCAGCTTTATACTTATTTAATCGTTCCATGAAAGCCTCTCCTTCTTTGGTCAAACGATCTCCAGTGAACCAATATTCATCTAAGAAGTCACCTTTGTCCATTTTTTCAGATGGAAGCTCTCCATTTTCTTCTCTCTCGAAGTTTCCTTTTTCGAGAATCATAGCTTTTTGAGACTCTATATATTTAAAGAAGTCATCAGAAATAGTACTTATTTTTTTTGCGTTATTAGAAGCAACCCTAAACTCTTCTGGTTTTTCTTCTGCTTTCATTTCCAACCCACTCAACATCTTGGTGTTGGATGTTGCTGCCAATTCATTTGCACGGACAAACTTAGCGTTCATCAATCCAAATGCTGATAATACCTCTTTAGACATCGTCATTGCAATCATTGCAATAAATACGAGGTACATCAAGTTAATCATTTTCTGCCTTGCAGATAATTTTCCTCCTGCCATTATAATTCGTTTTTAAAAGTGTTAATTAATTTAATTATAGTTATTTAAAAACTAATTAATTCTTGTTCATTGCAGATAACATTCCTCCGTAAACACCATTTAATGATGATAGATTAGATGCTAAAGACTGCATTTGTTCTTTTAATTTGGTAGCATTCTCTACAGCTTCTTCGTTAATTGCTGCTTGACGATTTGCACTTTCCATTTGCACTTTGTAAAGACTATTTAAAGACTCCATTTGTGCTGCTGCCAATGACATTTCTTCACTATACTTCTTCTGAGCGGCCATAGAATCTACCGTTGGAGAAATTCCTTTTGCTGCTCCTTCAAAGTTTTTGATGCTATCACCTAAGCTCGCCATAAGCGCTCCATCGATTTTAGCCTCTTTTAACATATTGTCTAATTTCTTAGATAAAAGACCTTCTGCATCTTTTGGTTCTTCTTTTTTCTTTTTTCCACCTATAGTTTGTCCTCCCGCTAATTCAGGATATACTAAAGACCAGTCTAAATCATTTTGTTGTCTTTCAAAAGCTGAAACCGTAAATACGATTGCTTCTACCACCATACCTATTGTAAGGATAAGTGAACCGTAAGGCCAGTGTTGGATTTTAAATAATGCTCCAATGATTACGATTGCTGCTCCGATTCCGTAAACGAAATTCATAGATGAAAGTTTACCTTTTTGTGCCATAATTTTTTTTTAGTTTAAGTTTTTTAAGTTAATGGATAAATAACTTAAGTAGGTTAATTTAGTTTGAGTTGTTTGTTTATTTTAATAATTTAATTTGTTGCTGCATTAGCTGTAACTTCAGTTCCCATGTAATCTTGAACCGTTCTAAAACCAATGTAACTTCGTGCTGAATCTGCATATTCGTAATCCCTTGAACTCACTTGTAAGAAGTAAGCAACATCTTTCCAAGAACCACCTCTTACTACTTTACGTGCGTTTTGGGGATCGTTAACGTTAGGATTAATTGTTGAGGCATATTCATAAGATGCTGGATCGTAAGAGGCGTTTACCCATTCTGAAACGTTACCAGCCATATTATATAAGTTAAAATCGTTAGGGTCGTAAGCATCTGCTTCTACGGTATAAAGTGCCATATCTGCAGCATAATCACCTCTTAATGGCTTAAAGTTTGCCATGAAACATCCTCTATCATTTTTTGTATAAGGTCCTCCCCAAGGATATGATGCTCCTTGCAAGCCACCACGAGCCGCATACTCCCATTCAGCTTCAGATGGTAATCTATACACATTTACAGGTTGACTCCCTTTGCTTTTTTGATAGCCGTTGTGATATATAGTTCTCCATTGGCAAAACGCCTGTGCTTGTTTCCACGACACACCAACTACAGGATAATCTCCATAAGCATCATGCCAAAAATAATCATTATGCATTGGTTCATTATAAGAATAAGCAAAGTCTCTTATCCAAGCCGTGGTATCTGGATATATCATCACTTCTTCTTGTGTAACTACTTCAGAACGCTTCAAACTTCTGTCTTTAGCTGCCTTTTGAATATCCATATAACTGTATTGGAACTTAAACTGGTTTACATCCCAAGTTCTTTGACCGTTATAAGATTCCTCTAATGGCAAATACATTCCGTCCATGACCTCAGCGTATAATTCATCAGGATATTCAGAAGTATCAAAATATAATTCTACATCTCTATTAATTTTTCTTTGATCGTTACCATAAGTATTAATCATATAGCTTTCGTAAGCATTTAAATTATTAGGATCAGAATCTATATAAGCAAACTCGCCGATATCACCGTTACCTGGAGTCTTACTTTCAAGATCAGCCATTTCAGCTAATTTCAGCCTTAAGATGGAATCTCTTACCCATTCTACGAATTGACGATACTCACTATTCGTTATCTCTGTTTCATCCATATAAAATGCGCGTACTGTTGCTGTTTTAGTTGGTGCATCTTGCACACCTGCTAAATCATCATCAGATTTACCCATAATAAAGGCTCCTCCTGGTACTAATGTCATACCATAAGGTTTTTCAGGGTGCCATTTCTTTCCTTTGACACCTACTAATTGTCCACGGTCCCCAGAGTTACAACTGGCAACCATCGTAAATACAGCGGTTAGTAAAACAAATTTTTTAATATTCATAGTAACTCGAGGTTAAATTAGTCGTCCTTAAAAATTTAAGGTCGTAAACATATTTATATATTTCCGAAAAAACAACTTTTTTCGATATTTTTTTGCATTTCATCCTTTAAAAAGAGTATTTCGTCGATTAGCACTTTTTCTAACCCTAACGAAGCATTTATTTAAAAACTATTCTTTCTGTAAGCCTTGTACCAACGCTCGGGAAGCTCTCCCTTTGTAGCATGCAGATAATCGGCATGCATGCATGGTAATAACGTATGCTTTTTTAATTTATTATTAACGTTTGGTAAAAAAGGAATTTCAATCCACCAACGCCCGGTTTTTAAGCTTTTGTAAAAAATAAGCTCATCGTCTTCAACCAGGACATTGTATTTTTGGAAATATGTTTCGTTCGTGAAATCATCATCCTTAACACGGCAATTGACTCCTTCTATAAAATACCAAATTATTTGTGAAATCAACATTGTTGTTGCACTATCTTTTTTTGAATTTTGATATTCATATATCCCAAAAGAAGATACCTTATTACTGATACCTGCATATCTACTGATTGAACAGATTTCTTTTCCTGAAAATCCATTTGGCGAAAATTTTTGACTTTCACTCACTTCTGAAGATCTAATCGATTTCAGGTCTACCGAAACAATATGTGCATCACGCATAAGTGGTTCTACAGAGTTTATGTTTGCAGAAACCTCACCTAAACGATAAGCTTCAAAATATAATTTTTCTATAAGATCTATTTCTTCTTGTGAATTAAAATAGGTCTGGTAACCAATTGTCGTATAATTAAACAAGTTGTATGGTTCTTCAACAATTAGTTTACCTATATAACTATTGTTTTTAATTGGAAGATTAGCATCACCTAAATCAAAATTTGTATCTACGCTAACAATATTCACCATTGGCTGTAAATTATCATAAGCGCGATAATTTGCGTAAGTCAAATCTTGACTGCCTCCAAGAATAATCGGTATTATATCTTTTTCATACAACACAGAAATTGCAGTACGTATGGCGAAATAAGTATCTTCTACAGTTTCACCAGGTTCTATATCTCCTAAATCTGCAATGCTAGTATTCCAATTTCCTGGGAATAGCGTATAGAATGTTTTTCTGATGGTGTCAAAATTAAGGGCTGTGCCCATATAATTGACATCGTTTCTGTTTTCTTGAACTCCGATAATAGCAATCTGAACTCCGTCTAAATCGGGAATTCCGTTTTGCTTTGAATGAATCTTAATTTTTTTTCCTAGCGCTTGTTGCGTCATTAGCTCATTGTGAGCTAAAACAGCATCTGAAACAGGCGTAAGAAAATTAAAATTCATATTTAATTACTTCTTTTTGGAGGTTGTTTTTTTCTTGGTTGCTTTCTTCTTGGCTTTCTTTTTAGGTGCATTTTTTTCAAGGATTGCTTTTGCTTCGTCTAGCGTCATATCAGTAACATCTACCGTTTTTGCCAGCTCCACTTTTTGCTTTCCTTTAATAACGTTGTGCCTCTTCCACCTTGCTTTCTCAACACGTATGCCCTCATCTTCCCAATTATGGATAATTTTATCCTTTTCTTTTTGGATTTTATCTTCGATCAAAGTTACAATGTCTTCTTCAGATAAATTATCCCAATCGTATTTTTTATTGACATTTATAAACATGTTGTTCCATTTTATAAATGGTCCAAAACGTCCTTTGCCTTTAGTTACTTCTAAATCTTTATACATATATATAGGAGCATCTGCTTTTTCCTTCTCCTTAATATACACTAAAGCCTCATCCATCTCCACGCTTAAAGGGTCTACACCTTTTGGAAGGGATACGTATTTTTTACCAAATTTTACATAAGGCCCAAAACGTCCATTGTTCACCTCAACTTTTTCATCTTTATAGTGACCTAGCTCTTTTGGTAATTTAAATAAATCCATCGCCTCTTCATAAGTAATGGAGTTTAATTGTTGGTCTGGTGCTAAGCTTGCATATTGTGGAGTCTCTTCATCATCAGGACTACCTAGTTGTACCAATGGTCCAAATTTACCCAAACGGACAATGACCTGCTTACCTGTTTTTGGATCTTTTCCTAATAAACGCTCACCCGATTCTCGTTCTGCATTTTCCTGAACATCTTCAACCTGTGGATGAAATCCTTTATAGAAGTCCTTCATCATGGCTCGCCAATCTTCTTTCCCTTCTGCTATATCATCAAAGCTCTCCTCTACTCTTGCAGTAAAGTTGTAATCTAAAATACTTTCAAAATGATTGACCAAAAAGTCTGTAACAATCATACCTATATCAGTAGGCACCAGCTTACCTTTAGCAGAACCTGTAGTCTCAGTTAAAGTTTTATCGTTTACTTTATCTTCTTGAAGTGTTAACTGTTTGTATTTTCTTTCGTCACCCTCGTGTGTTCCTTTTTCAATATAATTTCTATTTTGAATGGTAGAAATTGTTGGTGCGTAAGTTGACGGACGACCAATACCCAGTTCCTCTAATCGCTTCACTAAAGAAGCTTCAGTAAATCTTGCAGGTGGCCTTGTAAAACGCTCGGTTGCGGTTATAAACTTATTTTGAAGTTCTTCCCCAATTTGTAAATCTGGTAATATGCCATCTTGTTCTGTATCTTCATCATCTGTACCTTCAAGATAAACTTTTAAGAACCCATCAAATGTTATAATTTCTCCATTGGCTGTAAATTGTTCTTCAACCTTTTTTGAAGCATTGATCTGTATTTTAAGATTGGTCCGCTCTAAATTGGCATCGCTCATTTGTGATGCGATAGATCGTTTCCAGATTAAATCATATAATCTTGCTTGGTCGCGTTCTGCTTTTACAGTATGGTTTGCAAATTCGGTTGGTCTAATCGCTTCGTGTGCTTCTTGTGCACCTTTGGATTTGCCTTTATAGTTTCTTGACTTACTATATTTTTCTCCGTAAGCAGATTCTATTTCTTTTTGTGCCCCTTTTTTTGCTTCATCTGAAAGATTTACACTATCTGTTCTCATATAAGTAATAAGACCAGATTCGTATAAACGCTGTGCATTGCTCATCGTTCTACTTACTGAAAAGCCCAATTTACGTGAGGCTTCTTGTTGTAATGTCGATGTTGTAAAAGGTGGTGCAGGTGATTTCTTTGCTGGTTTTTTCTGTAAATCGGCAACTTGGTAAGTTGCTTTTATGTTTGCGTTTAAGAAATCGAGTGCTTCTTTTTCTGAATTAAAATTCTTAGGAAGTTTAGCTTTGAAAGAATTACCATCCTCTGTCTTAAACTCAGCATCTACTCTATATGAAGCTTTTGCCTCAAACTCTTGTATATCTCGTTCGCGCTCAACAATTAAACGTACAGAAACAGATTGCACACGTCCTGCAGATAAGCCTCCTTTAACTTTTCTCCATAATACTGGTGACAATTCATAACCAACAATACGATCTAAAACACGTCTTGCCTGTTGCGCATCTACTAGATTATAATCGATGCTTCTTGGGTTTTCAATCGCCTTATTTATAGCTTTCTTCGTTATCTCAGAAAAGACAATACGTTTTGTTTTATTTTTATCTAAATCTAATGTTTCTGCCAAGTGCCAAGCAATTGCTTCTCCTTCTCTATCCTCATCACTTGCTAGCCAAACCATTTCTGCTTTTTTCGCTAAATCCTTGAGCTTTTTAACGACGTCCTTTTTATCTTTTGAAACTTGGTATTTAGGCTTGAAATCTCCCTCTACATCAACACCTAATTCTTTAGAAGGCAAATCAGCAATATGTCCAAAACTGGACTCTACTTTATAATCCTTTCCTAAAAATTTTTCGATGGTTTTTGCTTTGGCTGGCGACTCAACTATAACTAGGTTTTTCGGCATTCTTTATTTTTTTGAAGTTACAAATGTATATCAAAATTAAGATACAAACCTAATTTGGTCTTAAATACCATACATTTTATCGTGCTTTATAACGTAACTAAAACAAAGAAAGCTTAGACAACTACAAGTTCTTTATAACTTAAAAAACATCATTGATTAGAAATCTCCAAAGTGCCTTCCCAGCCTTCTAAACCAAAAACTGTATTTGTGTTTCCTTCTGAGATAATAGATAAATCAAAACTAAAGGTTCTGGTAAAATAAGCATCACAGATTTCTAGGTTGGTAAGTTTTAAACTAAGTGCAGAACCTCCTGTTCCACCAGCTTCAACAGGCAAATCTGAAACTAAAATTGTTTCCCATGTACTACCATCACAACCACTTGAGCCTATTGTAATTTCTAAACAAATGTCATTTATTTCAGCATTAGTTATTGTGTAAGCACTTGGTGATGGTTCTTCAAACCACTGCTCGTCAATAATAACATCAAAATCGCATGAAGATTCAATATTGTTGTTATCATCGTCATTACTACAGGAAAATGACAAAAGGAATAAAACTATTAATTTCAGTGATTTCATAATTGTTTATTTATTCTAAGATACAAATAATCCTAAAAAGATGTTTTAAAAGCAATAATATCTATTTCTGTTTTCAATTAGCGTTAAAGTTTAAATAAATCTCTATCTGCCACTTTGTCACTAGCATAAAATAATAGTATCTTTGCATGCTTATTGACGCGCAAGTAAAACTGAAAGTTTCGCATATAGCTTACTGAGATTTATGGAGAAAATAATAGACGAGAGTAAACAAGGGCAAACCTTGGTGTTAAATAAAAAAGAAGGTAATAATAAAAAACTTTTTATTGAAAGTTATGGCTGTGCTATGAATTTTAGTGATAGCGAAATTGTAGCCTCTATTTTAACTGAGCAAGGTTTTAATACTACCCAAAGCCTTGAGGATGCCGATTTGGTTTTAGTAAACACCTGCTCTATTAGAGATAAAGCTGAGCAAACGGTTAGAAAACGTCTCGAAAAATATAATGCAGTAAAGCGTATTAATCCAAAAATGAAAGTTGGTGTTTTGGGTTGTATGGCAGAACGTTTAAAAAATAAATTTTTAGAAGAAGAAAAAATTGTTGATTTAGTTGTTGGACCAGATGCTTACAAAGATTTACCAAATCTTTTAGAAGAAGTTGATGAAGGGAGGGATGCCATAAACGTTATCCTCTCTAAAGAAGAAACCTATGGAGATATATCGCCAGTACGTTTAAACACCAATGGTGTTACAGCGTTTGTGTCCATTACCAGAGGATGTGACAACATGTGTACGTTTTGCGTTGTCCCATTTACAAGAGGTAGGGAACGCAGTAGAGATCCACAAAGTATTATTGAAGAAGTTAATGATTTATGGAATAAAGGCTATAAAGAAATTACACTTTTAGGACAAAACGTAGATAGTTACTTATGGTATGGTGGAGGATTGAAAAAAGATTTTGAAAAAGCTTCAGATCTCCAAAAAGCTACGGCAGTTAACTTTGCCAACCTATTAGAAATGTGCGCCAAAGCACAACCAAAAATGCGTATAAGGTTTTCAACCTCCAATCCTCAAGATTTAACCTTAGACGTTATTAAAACCATGGCAAAATATGAGAATATTTGCAACCATATTCATTTACCGGTTCAAAGCGGAAGTGATCGCGTTTTAAAAGCAATGAATCGTCTGCATACAAGAGAAGAATATTTTACACTAATAGATAATATTAGAAGTATATTACCAGGTTGCGCCATCAGTCAGGATTTAATTGCTGGCTTCCCAACAGAAACCGAACAAGATCACAAAGACACTTTAAGCTTAATGGACCGTGTAAAGTATAACTTTGGTTATATGTACATGTATTCTGAAAGACCAGGAACAATGGCTGGTCGTAAAATAGAAGACGATGTACCTGAAGAAACAAAAAAGCGTCGTTTAGCTGAAATTGTGCAATTACAGCGTGAGCATAGCGCTCTCAGAACCAATGAACTTTTAAATAAAGAGATTGAAGTCTTGATTGAAAAAGAGTCTAAAAAATCTGATTTGCAATGGTCTGGCAGAACTTCTGAAAATACTGTTGCTGTTTTTCCTAAGGAAAATTATAAAATTGGTGATTTAGTGAGGGTAAATGTAACCGATTGTACAAGCGCAACACTTATTGGTAAAGCTGTTGGGTATTCAAAAAACAATTAAATTATTGACATTAATTAAAAATGGAATCAATACAAGCCATAAAACAACGCTTCGGAATTATAGGAAATGATCCTAAGCTCAATCGTGCTATAGAAAAAGCCATTCAGGTTTCTCCAACTGACATTTCAGTTTTAGTAACTGGTGAAAGTGGAGTTGGTAAAGAAAGTATTCCTAAAATTATACATCAACTATCACACAGAAAACATGGCAAGTATATAGCAGTAAACTGTGGTGCGATACCAGAAGGCACTATTGATAGTGAATTATTTGGTCACGAAAAAGGTGCGTTTACAGGCGCAACTCAAACCAGAAATGGTTATTTTGAAGTTGCTGATGGTGGTACCATTTTCTTAGATGAAGTGGGTGAATTACCTTTAACAACGCAAGTAAGACTTCTTAGGGTTTTAGAAAATGGCGAGTTTATAAAAGTTGGCTCAAGTAAAGTGCAGAAAACAAACGTAAGAATTGTTGCCGCAACCAATGTTAATATGTTTGAAGCGATTAAAAAAGAAAAATTCCGTGAAGACTTATATTATCGATTGAGTACTGTGGAAATTAATATTCCACCACTCCGAGAGAGAAAGGAAGATATTCATTTATTATTCAGAAAATTTGCGAGTGACTTCGCCTTAAAATATAAAATGCCAACGGTTAAATTAACCGACGAGGCAATTAGCCTACTTTTAAAGTACCGGTTTAATGGCAATATTCGCCAGTTACGAAATGTAGCCGAGCAAATCTCTGTTTTAGAGCAAAACAGAACCATCAATGGCTTAACATTAAAAAATTACCTGCCTGATACTGGCAGCAATCTTCCGGCTGTTGTAAATAACTCTAAATCCGAAAGTGATTTTAGCAGTGAACGTGAGATATTATACAAAGTGTTATTTGACATGAAAAGTGATCTCAATGACCTAAAAAAACTCACTATGGAATTGATGAAAAACGGCACTGAATCGGATGTACAAAAAGATAATGAGCGCTTAATTCAAAAAATATATGGAGATGATGATAAAGATGATGATTACGAAAGCGCTATTGAAGATTTAGAAGTACTTTCTATTCCGGAACATGTGGAAAAGAAAGAGTCTGCAATAACTGAAACTGAAGATAAATACCATTTCGCTGAAGAAATTGAGGAAGAAGAAACCCTTTCTTTACAAGACAAGGAATTAGAGTTAATTAAAAAATCATTGGAGCGCCATAATGGTAAGCGAAAATTAGCTGCTGAAGAATTAGGGATAAGCGAGCGCACTCTTTACAGAAAAATAAAGCAATACGATTTGTAATATTTGCGTTAAACCATAAAACACACCCTTAGAATGAAGTTATTAAAATATAGTTGTCTTTTTATAATCCTCACAGCACTTACTAGCTGTGGCATTTATTCATTTACTGGTGCAGATACTGGTGACGCCAAATCGTTTCAGGTTAATGTATTTCAAAATAATGCAGATTTAGTAGAACCTGGTTTAGACATTCTATTTACCAATGAATTACAAGATTTAATTGTAAACCAAACTAACCTCAACCTTACCACTTCTGGTGGAGATTTGATTTTTGAAGGCGAAATCACCGAATATAGAATTGCTCCTATGACGGCAACTGCACAAAACACAGCCGCACAAAACAGATTAACCATTAGTGTAAATGTGCGTTATTTTAACACCTTAGAGGAAGAAAAAGATTTTGAGCAACGTTTTTCGTTTTTTTATGATTATCCCGCAAACGCACAATTGGTTGGCGCCATAAAAGACGAGGCTTTTGAAGTTATATTTGAACGAATAACTCAAGATATTTTTAATGCATCTTTAGCCAATTGGTAAGTAATGCAGCACAAAGAACTCACATATTTGCTACAACATCCTGAAGCGGTTACAGCATCACAAACCGATGCGCTTTTTTCAAAAATCAATGAGTATCCGTACGCTCAAGTATTACATGCACTTTACTTAAAAGGACTAAAACAAAAGGAAAGTTACAGGTACAATAATGCATTAAAAGTAACAGCTGCACATACTTCAGACCGTAGCGTCTTATTTGATTATATAACTTCAGATGTATTTAATCAAAATGAAATATCACTTCAAATTAAGCAGAATTCTGATACAATAAAATCAATTGAAGTCCATGATATGGATGATATTTCTGTGAATAAAAGCGTTACTATTGATGAAGCTTTAAAGGAACACATAAAAGCCACAGAAGGTGTTTTGGACCCTGAGTTATTTGAGGTAAAACCCATTCAACAACAAATAAAAATAAAGAGCAAGTCTTCAAATATTGAAGATTCCATTATTGCTGTGGATGTTAAAAACATTACTCCAGAAAAGAAGTTGAAAATAGGAGAACCATTGGATTTTGACAAATCAGAAAATCATTCTTTCTCTGAATGGTTAAAAATCACAAATTTTAAACCTATAATTCGTGAAGAAAATAAGCCTCAAAAAGAATCCGCACCAAAAAAATCTGAAATAAGCAATGAAGCTAAATCTCCTCCAATTGCAAATAAATTAGAGCTTATTGACCGTTTTATTAGCGAAAACCCAAAGATAAAACCAGTAACAAACCAGCCAAAACCAAAGCTAGTAAATAACGATGATGACATGTCAGATAGCTTGATGACAGAGACTTTGGCGCGAATTTACTTGGAGCAAAAAAATTATAAAAAAGCTATTCAATCTTATAAAATTTTAAGTTTGAAATATCCAGAAAAAAGTGGTTTCTTTGCAGACCAAATTAAAGCAGTAGAAGAATTAAAAGAAAATAATAATACATAAACATGAGTACATTTGTAATCTTTTTGATATTAATCGTAATAGTGGCTTTCTTATTAGTCGTAGTGATTATGGTACAAAACCCTAAAGGCGGAGGTTTATCTTCATCTTTTGGTGGTGGAGGTACACAGCAAGCTGTCTCTTATACACATCTGACGCTGCCGACGAC
>OJDK01000537.1_pt1 | contig 14518 bp, 8 predicted proteins | sample 1592791 | NCBI WGS metagenome assembly OJDK01 (sample SAMN05416878, study PRJEB24817) | seawater metagenome | isolation source: Sea water | place: Canada:Atlantic | collected 2013-11
CTCGGTCTCGTGGGCTCGGAGATGTGTATAAGAGACAGAAAAAATATAGAATTAAGAAAGATCTTCAAAGGTTTATCTTAGATCAAGACCATCCTTGTATAATGGCACAAATTTTAGCTAGACAAAAAAATATTGAGTTTGATATCTATTCAAAAATGGAATCTTCACTTACAGCACAAAAGCTATTAAAAAACATCGGTGAATTCATAGAAAATTATGATTTTGAAGATGACTATTTTAAATCATATTTTGCCGTATTCCCTGATGAAAAGTTTAATTCTGAAGAGGACTTTGAGAATGCCATGTGGGAACTTCTTAGATTTGTAAACCTTTACGACAAAGAGCCATGGGATTATTCAGTATCAAAAAACACTGAAAATTGTAATTTTAGTTTTAGCATACAAGGTAAAGCATTTTACATTGTAGGTATGCATCCAAAAAGCTCTAGAACTGCAAGACAAACAAAATACCCGGTTTTGGTCTTACATCTTCATTGGCAATTTGAGCAATTAAGAAAACGTGGGCTTTATCAAAAGATAAAAAATCACATTCGGCAAAGAGAAATTGAGAAAAATGGATCAGTAAACCCTGTATTAAAGGATTTTGGAAAAGCTAGTGAAGCTATACAATATTCAGGTAGAAATAATTCTAGTGAATGGAAATGTCCTTTTTTAAAAAATTAAAATATAATGGCAAATTGGATAGCAGAAGACATAAACGGAATTTTAAAAACAGTTGTAACGTTAATTACTATATTCATAGTGATTTTAGCAGTCACACGTATCTTCGGATTAATGACCTTTGCAAAAATTACCAGTATTGATTTTGCTTCAACTATTGCTATTGGTTCAGTCATTGCAACAATTGTATTAAACAATAATCACTCTATATTAAAAGGTGCCATAAGTTTATTTCTTATTGTTGCCGTTCAATTTGCATTGTCATTTCTAATGCGAAAGTCTAAGTTTATGCGTTCAATATTAACAAACAAACCAAAACTACTCGTTTTAAATGGAAAGATTTTACATAAGAATCTCGCAACCGCTAATATTAGCGAAGATGATTTAATTGCAAGAATAAGAACAGCCAACGTTAAAGATTTAGATTCTATTAAAGCCGTGGTATTAGAATCAACGGGAGATGTATCAGTTATTCATGGTTCTACAAACTCGGAAATATCAGATAAAATCCTACAAGGTGTTGAAAAATTTAAATAAACAATCCCTTTTCTATTGTTAATACAAGTAACATTAAAACGCTCTATCTTATAGACCTCTAAACATTATTATATAAAATCAAAAAAACCTGTTCTTCTTGTTAAACATACCTAAAAAACCACGCAAGAGCCATTGTTTTTTTTTATCTTAATTTTTTTAAGAATCAATCCAATAAAAATCATGTCAACCACTGTGCAATCTAACGAAACAGCACCAAACGTAGAAAAACTTATTCCAAAACTTTCAAAAGGAGAAAGAACAGTAACTTCGTTACCACATGGAGGCAATCTTTTTTTAGAGCACGATGTTCCTTCTTTACTTATTTATCGTTACAACCCAAATGAAACTGCTACTAAGCGATTAGTGCGTGGTGGTGCATCTTATTTAATAATAGGGACACAAGAATTTGAATACTATAAAAAATTTATACAAGATCTTACAGCATTAATGGCTGCTAAATTTGGTTCCTTCATAATCGTCGAAATTTTTACAGGGTCTCAAACCAGTAAAGAATTTGTAATAAAAGGGCCATCCCATAAACTCCCTGTGTCTTTAAAAGTACTTAAAGACGAGTTGTTGAAGATTAAGTCAAGACAATACAATGTACACTTGGATGTTAGTATTGAGCAAACTAAAGAGCGTCAATTTTCAGACGAAAAGCCCTTGTTGGATATTTTAGCCATAAAAGAATGTGGCGCAACACTTATTGGGCTAGAAGTACCACCAGTTTACCGTGATGAACAAGGCACTATTTACCCTGTTTATTTTAGGGACTTTAAAGTGCAATTTATCAAAGCTATACAAAGAGCCGTTTTTGAATTTGTTAGGGTACAAACCACATCATCCCTAGCAAATTACAATGCCTTAGGTAAACGTACAATCCATGAAGAAGTTTTTAAAATAGATAGGCAACTTACCCAAATTGAGACGAGCTATCAATTTTTATTACTTGTTGCTCCGGTTAACATCCAAGCATTACGTAGCCAATTTTTTGAATCTCATTTTAAAAAATTAGACAGGTACCATTATAGGTTACTTCCTGTAGATCCTGATATTTTAAAGAGAAAACTGTATAACCTGAGGATTGACGAAATTGATGATCCTGCAATATCTTATTTATTTGATGAAAAACGAGAAGAAATAGATCATGAACTCACCATGTTAAAAGAGCGTGGTTCAAAGAATTTTTTCCACAGTAGTATTCGGTTGTATAAAGGGTTAGACAAAAATGTATTGGCTGAAGCAGAACTTATACTTCAAAATATTAATGAAGACCACGAAAAAGAAAAACACGAACATATCACTAGTTTACAGTTTGGTGAATTAGCTAAAAAAGAGTTTGAATATTTTAGAGGTCAAGACGCTAATTTTGGATGTAAAGTTCATATTAGAGATGATGTAAATGTAATGATGGTTTCAAAGGGAGAACTGTATTTACCTTCAGACTATACCATGAGTAAAAAAGGTGCAAAAGCACTTATTCAACACGAAATCGGTACGCATGCCCTCACCTATTACAACGGTACACAGCAGCCTTTAACACAGATGGCATCTGGCCTCGCTAATTACGATGCATTGCAAGAAGGGATTGCAGTATTAAGTGAATATTTGTGTGGCGGACTCTCAGGTAACAGACTTCGTATTTTGGCAGGTCGTGTGGTAGCAGGAGAAGCTTTATTAAATGGAGCTGATTTCCATCAAATGTTTTTCAAGCTATATTCTCAATACGATTTTACCAAGGAGCGTGCCTTTAATATAACTTCCAGAATGTTTCAAGGCGGTGGATTTCTTAAAGACATAATCTACCTAAAAGGATTGGTACGCCTGCGGAACTACTTAACTGATGGCGGAGAATTACAACCATTACTAAGAGGTAAGTTTGCGCTAAAACATGTAAATGTAATTCAAGATCTTTCAGATCGAGGCCTTGTAATTCCACCAAAATTATCACCTCGTTATTTAGAACATAAAAATTTCAACAAAAGAATTAACAAACTAAAAAAGGGCTTGCCCTTATCAAAAATGATATAACTATGAACATCTGTTTTGTAATAAGCGATATTAAAAACGAACCCGTAGGCACATCTGTAGTACTAATGGAAAAAGCGCATGAAAGAGGCCACACACTATATGTTATGAGTGTAGGAGATTTTGTTTTTCATCACAATGCTCCAATGAGCTTACGTTGTAAACGAGTTAAAAAAAACTTGGAATACGAAAATGCTGAAGGATTCTGGACTCAAGTACAAGAAGACAACCGCAAAAGAAAAGTAATTACAAGCAATGACTTAGATGTGCTTTTTCTAAGAAACAACCCTACAGAAGAAGCCGACGATCGTCAATGGGCAGAACACAGTGGAATTGCTTTTGCACGTATGATACAACAAGAAAGTGTATTGGTGCTCAACGATGCTTTTGCCATGTCTCATGCCTACATAGATAAACTTTATTTTGAAGAGCTGCCCTCCAGCATTAAACCAGATAGCTTGGTGACTAGAGATATGGATGATTTATTAAAGTTTTGGGAAGAAGTAGGCAAAAAAATGGTATTGAAGCCCTTGGAAGGTTCTGGTGGACAAGACGTATATCTTATTGATAAAGACAAGAAGAACTTAAATCAGATATTTGAAGCCCTAAGTAGTCAAGGCTATGTAATTGCTCAAGAATTTCTGCCCGAAGTTTCAAAAGGAGACGTACGTATTATTTTAATGAATGGCAAAGTTTTGGAAGAGGATGGTCAAAAAGCAGTCATAAGAAGAGTAAATAGTGATAAAAATGAGTTTAGAAGTAATTTAGCTCTAGGAGCTAAAGCCAAAAAGGCTAAATACACCAAAGAAATGCAAAAAATCGTTGAAGTTACTGCGCCTAAACTCATTAAAGATGGGCTGTTCTTTGTGGGTTTAGATGTGGTAGACGACAAGCTGATTGAAATAAATGTACTTAGCCCAGGAGGTTTAGATTACTGTGAGTCAATTGGGCTGCCAAATTTTACAACAACTGTAATAAAGGCCATTGAGCGAAAAATTGAATATAAAAAACTTTATAAAAACAAGCTTTCCAACAAAGTATTGGCAACTATGGATTAACAGGCAATAGTTAGTTAACAAATACAAGCCATATATATTATTAACTTATTAGAAAATTTACATGAAAGACCTCAACGATAAAGAACGCGTTATAGGAACATACACTAGCAATAAAAAAGGACCACTATTATTTATTACTGCTGCCGTACACGGCAATGAACCCAGTGGTGTAAGAGCACTAGAAAAGATATTTAAAACATTAAATACAGAGCAACCCTTAATTGAAGGAACATTCGTCGGAATTATAGCAAACAAAACTGCATTAAACAATAAGGTTCGTTATATAGATGAAGACTTAAACAGAACTTGGACAAGCCATAACATTCAAAATAATGTTACAGATAGTACCGAAAAAAAAGAAATGTTTGAGGTCATAAGAATATTGGAAACACTTAATGAAAAAGAACACACCAACCGTTATTTTATAGATTGCCACACTACCTCTTCAGATAGTCTTCCCTATATTTCAGTACAAGAAGTTGGTGATAATGATACTTGGGCACACCAATTTCCTATTCATATCATAAGAGGTTTTTCAGATATTGTCCAAGGTACTACAGACGGCTATTTAAGTAGCAAAGGATTAACCGGGTTTACTTTAGAAGCTGGGCAACATAACAGTGTTGAAAGCGAAGCTCACCACGAAGGCATTATTTGGATAGCACTAGAAAAAGCATGTAATTTAAACTTCGATGATCTTTTAGATACACCAGATGCCGTTCTAAAAACCAGAAAAGGAACTCCGCCACAAAAAACATTTAAAATATTGCATCGTTTTGGTCTAAAAGAAGATGATGATTTTAAAATGCAAGAAGGATTTGAGAATTTTCAACCCATTAAAAAAGGAGAACACCTTGCTAACCTTAATGGCAAAAATATAAATAGTGTGTGGGATGCTTGTATTTTTATGCCCTTATACCAATCCCAAGGAAATGATGGTTTTTTTGTTATAGAGGAAGTATAACCATTACAATTATATTCAATAGACTATATTTATGATATGCCTTTACAAGACCTTCAACCTTCCGATTACAGAATTAGAAAGCTTATTGGTACACTAGGCATATCACTACCAATTATTTTACCAATTGTCAAGCAAGAAATTTTGGCTTCCATAAGTCATTACTACTACTCCACGTTATCCTCCTTAATTTTTATAATTATATTATCCGCCTTTGGTCTCTTCTTAATTTCTTACAAAGGCTATAAAAAAGATAGTGAAACAGAACAGATCAGTGACGATTTTTTAACCAATATCGGTGGCTTCGCAGCTATGGTGGTAGTCTTTATTCCCACGGTATGTATAGGGAGTAATAGTCCAACAATAGAAGTATTATGCAATAATAGTCAATTGCCGCTTTTTGGTCACAACGAAAAAATCTTAAGTACCATTCATTTAATAAGTGCAGGTATATTTATTCTTTGTATGGGCTGGATGTCTAAATATAAATTTACTAGAGGCAACAAAAAAAAGTACAATAAAATTTATCGTAGTTGTGGCAACATTGTTTTTATTTCAGTGGCACTATTAATAATAGGAATCATTTTAGAAAATTTAGAAATCAACTTTTTACTAAACAATTATTACGTCTATATTTTCGAAACCATTGCTATACTAGCCTTCGGCTTATCTTGGCTGGTAAAGGGTAAAGCCATAGAAAACATCAAAGAATTTAAAAACAAAGTGATGGATTAACAAATTCTATAAATAGCTATTCAACCATACACTACGCAGGCCAAACTTAGTTGGATTTACCTATTATTCATTATTAGAAAAAAATTAGTTTTATCATCAATTCGAGTGGTTTTGAGACAGGAAAAATTATATCTAGAACCGCAAAACAACTAAAATTCTACCTCTCTATATCTCTGCTGAGCAATGTCTCAGTAAAAATTTTTTCATATCATTGTATGCGCACTTATAAAAATATAATGGGTGACCTCTAGACCATACCTATGAATTAATGCCCACTACTGAAGGTGGCTTAAATTTTAAACAAAATATGCTCAATATGATAGACGGTTATCTTATGATTATTAGATTTGTACCTTATACTCTAAATTAATGGGGTAATTCAATTTATTTTAGAAAACACTCCAGAACTAAGTTATAAATGCAATGCCTCCAATTCTACACTATTAATCAGTGATACACTATGCTTTTATCATTTTTTTTTCAAATCCTCAAATTTTAACTAGATCAAAAACCTTAACTTTATTAAGACTTTTCTGTTTAAAACAAATAATACCCAAATTAAAATAATGTATTTCATCGATAAAATCTATCACTTTGTAGATTATATAAAAAATTTTAACTATGTTTACCTCTAATTATTAGATGATTAAAATTTTTACTCCCAAATCAACCAACAATGAAACAAATATTACTCATAGTTTTTCTATTTATATACACTTTGTGTTTATGTCAAAATCCTATAACAAATAATAGTGAATGGACAGTATCTAATATTACAGAAAATAATGCCTTAGACTATCCAAACACTATTGTTTATGGTCCAGATAATAAGCTTTGGATTACAGAACGAAAAGGAAAAAAAGTTGTATCAATAGATAAGGATACAGGCAACAAATCAACTTTGTTAGACTTAACATCTATAATACATCAATCTAAAGGACAAGATGGATTAATGGGTATAGCTATACATCCAGACCTGTACACTAATATAAATGCTACAAACAATTATATATACATAGCCTATACCTATGATGTTAATCCGGCGGATGATAATAATGACAATACAGATGATGATGTAGATCGTAAACTTATTGTTGAACGTTACCAATATAATAGCTCATCACAAATTCTAGATCCTTCTTCAGCAACTACTATAATTGATGGTTTAGATGCTAGTAATGATCATAACTCAGGAAAATTAGTGATTGGGCCAGATATGAAATTATATTATTCTATTGGAGATCAAGGAGCAAATCAATTTGTTAACGCATGCAATCCCATACGGTCTCAAGATTTACCAACATCACCTACGGATTATAGTGCATACAAAGGTAAAATATTAAGATTAAATTTGGATGGATCTGTTCCTTCTGACAATCCTACTTTAAATGGCACCCAAAGCCATGTATTCAGCTATGGTCATAGGAATCCACAAGGTATTGTCTTTGGGTCTAACGGAAAGTTTTATTCATCTGAACATGGTGGGAAAACAGATGACGAAATAAATATTCTCGAATCGGGGAAAAACTATGGCTGGCCAGAAATTGCAGGAGGGTATGACAATTATGGTTATGCTTATTGTAATTGGTCATCAACACCAGGCGGATGCACAGGTAATGGTTTTAGTGACCACAATTGTGCACCAGGTGTTACCTCAATGGAAGAATACGATTCTTATCCTTCTGAATCTGGAGCTCCAACTGACTTTTTAGGGCCTATCGGTACTTATGGTAGTACCACAACTTCAGAACCTTCTGGAGGATGGTTGTCCTGGCCAACAGTTGCACCATCTAGTATAGATATATATGAAGGTGGCTCAATTCCAAATTGGGGAACTTCACTCTTAATACCCTCTCTAAAAAAAGGAACTATTTTCAGAGTTAAGTTAAACTCTAATGGTGACGGCATAGATGGTAATCCAGATTTGTTAGATGACTCTGTTTATGAAGAATTTCATTCATCAAATGATAGGTATAGAGATATTGCAATAGATCCTGATGGAATCACAATTTACGCTATAACAGATAATTCTGGTGGTACTTCAGGTCCCTCAGGAACTTCAAGTGTATCAATCCAAAACCCTGGAGTAGTGATGAAAATCCAGTATAGTGGAGAAGTTTTAGGAACAACAGTATTTGCCAAAAATGAATTTAGGCTATATCCCAATCCAGCCAATAGTGGTTTTAAAATTCAATTTAATAAAAATTCATTGCAAAATATTGCCCATGTTAATATTATAGATATGCAAGGGAGGTTAATAAAATCAAAAACTAACGTAAATATCAATGATTATATAAAAACAGACATATTATCTAAAGGAGTATATTTTGTAAATCTATTAGATGTCACAAATACTGTTATAGGTAGTAGTAAACTCGTTAAAAGATAAATTTAAAACCACTTAGATTACTTTTACGTAATTATATTGCTTAGACCCAAATCTAAACTAACCTATTATGATAGTTAAATCTACTTTTTTCAACAAGGTATTGCTATTTGCTATATTTCTTTATAGTACTTTATCTCTATCTCAAACCGTAATATTATCTGATAATTTTAATACTGACTGGGGAAACTGGACAAGTGGAGGTGCAGATGCATTTTTGGCAGCTAGCAACCCACTAAACGCCACACAAGTAGTAAATATTCAAGATAATGACGGAGACATATCCTCTATTGAATCTAGTGTGGTGGATCTTACACCTTATGGATCAGTTTCATTAACATTAGATTTTAGACTAAGAAGTTATCGATGGAATGCTAAATTTGAAATACAATATTCAAACGATGGTGGTGCAACTTGGCAAACCATAGCAGAAATAATTAGAAACAACTCCCACAACAATAATGTAAATTATTCTGAAACCCATACCATAGACATTAATTCATATATTTTTACGTCTAATGCAAAGTTTAGAATAGAGGGCTTCGATAACGATAACAATAGAGACGTGTTTTTAGATAATATTGTTCTTAGAGGGCATGATCCGGTTCCCGAAATTGGTTTAGAAAGTAATGCAATAGAAATTTTTGATGAAGATACAACTCCTTTTTCTATTGACAACACTGATTATGGCTCAGCTGCACTTGGCACAACAATGACCAGAACATTTACAGTCAATAATACTGGTACAACATCTCTTAATATTTCTGGTATAAGCCTATCAAACACAACCGATTTTTCAATTGTAGGTACACCATATTCCACACCAGTAGCAAAAGGTGATAATACAACATTTTCAGTTCAGTTTAACTCTTTATCCATAGGTATAGCAACCGCTACAATAAATATTTCAAATAATGATCCTGATGAAGCTACATTTAACTTTTTAATTCAAGCAGAAGCGACTACTAGTTTTTTTGATAGTGATGGTGATGGTGTCTTTGATAATATTGATATAGATGATGACAACGATGGAATTCAAGATTCTATTGAAGAGTTAGCTTGTAAAAATTCTGGCATATCTGTAACAAGCAATTATAAATTTTTAAATGAAACCTTTGGAACAGGTACGGACAGAACAGGAATTAATACGACTTATGATGCCATTACAACCTATTGCTACGAAGATGGTACAGGTAGTTGTGGTGGTAACCCTGATCTTGGTGACGGAAAATATACCGTTTATTACAAAGTGGCTAATGGAGATGGAGTTAACGACACTCCTATAGATGAAGTTTCCTCTTGGGCAGATGATTTCTGGTATTTGGGAGAAGATCATACACCTGGAGACACCAACGGTAGAATGGCAATGTTCAACGCGGCTTTAGATCCTGGAATATTTTATACGGCAAGTATTACTGGAGCTTTACCTAACGTCCCTGTAACTTATAGTTTTTGGGTCTTAAATTTAGATAGGTCAGATGCACCAGATGTTGCAAATAGATTACGTCCTGATATTCTTGTTGAGTTTAGAGATGTAAACGATAATGTACTCGCTTCTATTACAACTGGAGATGTTGCACCAACTACAGCTGGTAATTTAGCTGGAGATTGGTACAATTACACAGCAGACTTAACATTTCCTGTTAGTGAATTTAACGTATATTTTTACAATAACCAATTAGGTGGTCTGGGTAACGATTTAGCTATGGACGATATTGAAATAACCCAAACACTGTGTGACACAGATGGTGATGGAGTCGCTGATATATTTGACCTCGATAGTGACAATGATGGAATACCAGATGTTGTAGAGGCTGGTTTAGGTACCATTAGTAATGGTAAAGCCATAATTGACACTTGGGTGGACAACAATGGAAACGGTATGCATGATGCAGCAGAAGGACTTTCACCTTTAGACTCAGATTCTGATGGAACACCCAATTTTCTCGATTTAGATAGTGATAACGATTCAATTTTTGATGTTGATGAATCTGGTGCAGGAAACTCAGGAAATCCTAATTATCAAAATGGCGATGGTGATATAACTGGTGACGGTGTTGGCGATGGTCCCGACACAGATCTTGTTAGAGAAAAAGACTTTAATTCCGATGGTACAAGTGAATTCTTCACAGACGGAATATTAGATATATACGATTACCTTAGTGGTACTACAATGGCAACAGCATACGGTAATACCAACCAAGGCACAGGTAGTCTATATTATGTATTAGATTCAGATTCTGACGGAACGCCAGATTATATAGACAACTACAATGATAGTTCTGGTACTTTTGATATTTCGCATACCCTATATGCAAATTTAGATGCAAATAATGATGGCATTATAGACGATACTAACGATGCTGAAGGAGATGGCATATTAGATTTATTCGACACTGAGGATAATGTCTTTGGATCACCAAGGGATTTAGATCAAAAATTACAACTTTATTTTGACGGCCGTAACGATTATATTCAAGATGTTTCAATTACAAGTGGCTGGAGTGAAATTTCTTTAATGGGATGGGTAAAAATTGATCCTACTGGCAGTGGTGATCGTTTTTTGTTTGGACAGAACAACTTCTTTTTAGGTTTATTGTCAGACAATAGATTATTTGTTGAAACTACTGGTACTAACGTAAACTCCGGTACACCCATACCTACTAATCAATGGATTCATCTAGGGGCAACCTATAATAGCAGTAATAATACACTAGCGCTATATGTAAATGGAGGTTTGGTGAACGATACTTCAAAGTCTGGAAACTTAATTACTGATACTTCTAACTTTACTATTGCAAGAAGAGCCTCCAGTAGTCAAAATTTCTTCAAAGGTCACATAGATGAAGTAAGATTATTTGATAAAGCTTTAACCGAAGACGAATTCCAAAAATTAGTATATCAAGAAATTGAAAACAACGGTAATGTGAGAGGAACAGAAATACCAAGGGACGTCTCAACCTTACCTTGGACTAATTTAATCCGCTATTTCCGTTTAGACAGTTACAAGGATGATGTCACCGATGATCTCACAACACCATCAGTTGATACTGGTACCGGAGCCAAGCTATATAACATTAAGGTTATAGATTATCAATCAGCACCAATGCCTTTTGTAACTCAACAAGGAGGGGTTTCACTACCAAATGCTGTAAACATTGCATCAGCTGGTATTAATGGTAATGACGTTATAGCTTATGACTGGTCTATTGTTAAGGTAGAACATAATAATGTAACATTTAATGACACCCAACGCCATTTAGGCTTATTTGTCAATGAGGAAGATAGTAGTTTAAACCCTATTGAATATCATGTTACTAACGATTCAGAACTAAATGTATCATGGTATTTAAAATTAGATGGTTTAATTGATTTAGAAGGTGAATCACAACTAGTGCAAGGTAATGATAGTCAATTAGACCAAACAAGTAAAGGTAAAATAGAACGCGATCAACAAGGTACAGCAGACATCTATACTTATAACTACTGGTCATCTCCCGTGGGTCCTATAAACGAAACAACAAACAACAATCACTATACAGTTGGCGAAGTACTATTTGATGGAACAAGTAGCATCAACTTTACGTCTTCTGGCTACAACGGTTCTGCCGGTTCTCCAATCACTATTGCTGACTATTGGATTTGGAAATTTGCCAATCAACCAGATGATGACTACTCCGCATGGCAACATGTGAGACGTACCGGAACTATAAACGCTGGTGAAGGTTTTACCATGAAAGGACCAGGAACAGGTCCCATAAGCGCAGATCAAAATTATGTTTTCCTCGGAAAGCCAAATAATGGAGATATTAATTTAATACTTAATGAAAATAATGATTATCTGGTTGGAAATCCGTATCCTTCTGCAATAGATGCCAATCAGTTTATAATGGATAATGGTCCTGAACTTGATTTTAATGGTGGTACCGATTCAACTCCACTAATTAGCGGTACACTCTACTTTTGGGAGCATTGGGGCGGAAACTCCCATAACCTTGCAGATTACCAAGGTGGTTATGCTACCTATAATTTCTCTGGTTCCGTGGCCGCAGCTTCTCTCGGAACAAACGATCCAGATGTTGCTACAGGCGGAACACCTACAAAGATACCTGGAAGATACATTCCGGTTGGTCAAGGATTCTTTGTGGTGGGTGAAAACTCAGGTACTATCAATTTTAATAATGGACAACGTGTATTTCAGAAAGAAAGTGCAGGTAGTTCTGTATTTGTGAGATCGACTAACCCTTCTGCTCAAAACAACTTTGATTCTGAAGACACTGACACACGTATGAAATTCAGAATTGGTTTTAACTCAATCAACACTATTCACCGGCAGTTACTTTTAACGATTGATGAAAATACCACACCAAACGTAGATTGGGCTTATGATGCCAAAATGAATGAGGAACAAATGGATGATATGTTTTGGGTAATTGATAACGGTGAGTACATTATTCAGGCAAGTAATGAAGCAGAGGGTTCAACCGTATATCCTATAGGCATTAAAACTGAAAATGATGGAATCAATACCATAACAATTGATGCTTTAGAAAACGTCCCATCAAGCTTAGATATTTTTATTCATGATATTGAAATGAACACCTATCATAATTTAAGAAATAGTGATTTTGAAATTTTCTTAAATGCTGGTGAGTACTTGAACAGATTTGAGATGACATTTAGTGAACAACAAGAAACTCTCGGTATTGATGAGGAAATTGCCAACGGTATAGATATACTCTATTCTAATGATATTGAAAAAATTGTGCTAATTAACCCTAATTCAATAGAAGTAAAATCGATTGAAATGTTTAACCTACTTGGTCAATCCATAACAACCATTAATAACATTTCAGAGAGCGGTTACTCTGAATATGACGTTAAGAATTTAAGTACTGGTACTTATATTATTAAACTTTATACTGTAAGCGGTTCAGTATCTAAAAAAGTATTAGTGAAATAAATTGCCCCAAATCTTGAACCTTAACTAGAGAAGCCTTGATTTTATCAAGGCTTCTTATTTTAATTTAATTTAAAAAGTTATTTTAGAACTTCTAAAAGTGCATCAAAATTTAACTTTTGCTGCTCGCCAGAAGCCATATTCTTTAAGGTGAACACTTCTGATTTTAACTCTTCCTCACCAACCAAAACCACATAAGGAATATCTCTACGGTTGGCATGGTTCATTTGTTTTTTCATTTTGGCAGCATCAGGATATAGCTCTGCTTTAACATCAGCTTCCCTTAATTTGGTTACAGCTTTTAAACAAGCCATAGCTTCTGTTTCACCAAAGTTAATGAATAACACTTTAGTAGATTCTGTAATAGTTTCCGGAAATAAATTTAGTTCTTCCAAAACCAAATAAATTCTGTCCAAACCAAAACTGATCCCTACTCCACTCATATTTTTTAAGCCAAAAATTCCTGTTAAATCGTCGTAACGACCACCTCCACCAATGGAACCCATTTTTACACCTTCTGGTGCAGAAACTTCAAAAATAGCACCTGTGTAATAATTAAGTCCTCGAGCCAAAGTTACATCGAGTTGTAAATTGGCAGTTTTTAGTTTTAAGTTTGAAATTGCCGTATTAATAAATTCCAATTCTTCAATTCCTTTTAGCCCAATTTCTGAAGTATTTAAAATAGATTTTAGACTTCCTATCTGTGAACCAAAATCACCTTTTAAACCAAATAAAGGTTGAAGCTTTTCCATACCAGCTTCTGATATCTCTTTGCTTCGCATTTCATCTTTCACCTTCTCCTCTCCTATTTTGTCTAGCTTATCTAAAGCTACTGTAAAGTCTATAAGTTTATCTTGTGCACCAATGACTTCTGCAATACCAGACAAAATTTTACGATTGTTTATTTTAATGGTTACTCCTTCCAGTTTTAAAGCTGAAAAAACTGCATCGTACAACTGCACAAACTCAACTTCTTGAAACAAAGATTGTGAACCTACCACATCTGCATCACACTGAAAGAACTCTCTAAAACGTCCTTTTTGTGGACGGTCTGCTCGCCAAACAGGCTGTATTTGATAGCGCTTAAAAGGAAACTCTATTTCGTTTTGGTGTTGTACTACGTCTGTCTCTTATACACATCTCCGAGCCCACGAGACCGAGGCTGATCTCGTA
>OJDK01000552.1_pt1 | contig 14181 bp, 12 predicted proteins | sample 1592791 | NCBI WGS metagenome assembly OJDK01 (sample SAMN05416878, study PRJEB24817) | seawater metagenome | isolation source: Sea water | place: Canada:Atlantic | collected 2013-11
TACGGCGGATTCGACTACGTCCGAATCCACTCGGAATTGCTACCGTCGGTCTCTGCCGAAAGATTGTTTAACTTTAACCCGTAACTGACGGTTATACGAAACCGTTGTGTAACATTAAAAAAAAATGAAAATGAAAAAAATAATTGGAGTTTTAATTTTATCGATAGTAATGTTTTCATTCACTCAAATGGAAATGGACGGATATATAACTCTTTTTGAAAATTCAAATAGTGCCAAGTATTACAAATATAGAAAGAGTCACTATTTTGAATCTTTTGACAAAGAGAAAGAAGTTATTGCTGATAAAGAATATTATGTGAAATACAGAAAATATGGTTGGGGAGATATTGATACAACCTATTATAGAAAGGGAACTGACAACTATTATCACATAAATAAAAAAACTTTAGAAGAATCAGTTGTGTTACCTGTAAATCCTAAAGTTGGTAACAATTGGACAAAAAATGACAAAAGCTGGAGTTACGAAATAATAGCGGAAGAGCAAAAGTTCAAAACGCCAGCAAAAAAATACAAAAACTGTATAAAAGTTCATTGCAAACAATTAACCAATAAAGACAAAGAAAAAAGCAAAGAATATTTCCTTTATTACTCGCCAGAATTTGGCTATGTCGGAAATGTGGACTCAAAAGGAAAAATATTGAGTTATTTAAGTGAGGTGAAGTTGAATGCGAAAGAAGGAGATAAAATAGGTGGAAAATAATAACGCTACACAACAAAGGCTATAAGTAATTGCTTGTTCTCGCCTACTTTGGAAATTCCTGCGGAATTTCCAACTTGGTGTGTACTTGCAAAGTTAATCGCTAAACCACGCAACTACTCATAGCCTAGACCGTTATAGGTAATTTAATGCACCCTGAATAAAGGCTACATAATATATTTAGTGATATATTTATCGAAAAATGAAGAAAAACAAGGGTTATATAATTTCAGAAATTGCAGGTGAACTGAATTGTGGCAACAACTGTTACCTCAATCCCAAAACAGGTGAGTTGATCACCATTCCCGACTTCCTAAATTCTACCTTCGACACTGAACTTGAAGAAGTGTTTCAAAACGATATTGAAAAGGTAAGGGCAAACGATGATGATTTCATATCTTTCGAAGTCCTAAAGAGTTTTGAGTCCTATAAAATTATGCGGGATTTTGTGGAACAATTAGGGGATGGCTATCTTAAAATACACCTAACGGAAATACTTTCCAAGAGCAGACCTTTCAGGCACTTTAAATACGCTATTGACCGTTCCGACTTCAGGGAAGATTGGTTCAGGTTCAAGGATGAAGCCATGAAGAACATTGTACGGAAAAGACTGGAAAACGAGATTGAAAATCAAGATTGAATTTGAAACTGCACAACAATAAGAGGATAAGCTTCAGTCCTTATTTAAGTAATTTGTATCACAAAAATAGTTTGTTGTGTAATAACACCACGTTGTTGTTATTAGCAATGGACAGGTTCAAAAACCCTTGTTTTAATGGGTTTTTTTAGCTTTTGACTACAAATCGTGTCATTATTAATCTTTTGTGATAAAAAAATAATATATTTTTATCACGTTTTTATCACGTTTTTATCACATTTTTTATCACGAATTAAATCAGTATGTATCCTGCCATGTTGTCAAGATAGATTCCCAGATCATGGCTCAAAAAGAACTCCTCCAGTTTTTTGTAGTTCAACTTCTTATCCCCATCATAGCTATCCGGAAATTTATAGACCCTTGCATCATAGCCCGAACCCGCTTTTATCCTGAAAAGGTCAACCAGAACCTTGTCAAGCTCCCTTACAATCTCCTCGGGCAGTATGCCGTCCGCCCTTTTTATGAGCTTTATGTAACCATCGATTTTATCGCCTTCCTTTCGAGCTTCGTCCATTCGCTTGCTGTAGATCCAAAAGACAAATTGGAGGAACTCTTTGGAGAAAAGAAATCTTTCCGTCTCGCTTCTGAACCCTCCCGGTTTTTGACTGCTCAGGTCGTGGTGTTCCTCAAGAAGGTCCCTTAGGTATTTTGAGAGCGTCTTGTTTTCCTCGGCGGCACTCTCTAGAATCTTTGCATTTAAGGTTTTATCTACCCTAAAGTTTACCGATACGTCGTCGTTTTTTATTTTTTCCCGTTTCATCATATATCGTTGCTTAATCTTGATCGTTCTTATTGAATACCCTTTCAAATATAAGCTCAGGTGCGTATCCGTTGGTAAACTCCTTTAGTTCGGACAGCTTGTCCTTTTTTTTCTTTTTTGTTTCCTTTACTGAATTTGGGGGCATGGCCTTTTTTATCTGTTCGATAGTCTTTGTTGCTTCTGGCCTTGGAATGGTATCAGGTACAAAATGTATCCTGGTTTTGGGGTCAAGCCTTACAAGCTGGTCCCTGAAATGCTTTTCTATTTCGGATTTGTGGGAGGTCAGTATTTTACATTGTTCCGCGAACGATCTTTCGGTATTTTTGTCCAGATTCGTTATGTGCTCTTGCAGGTTGCCCTCCAGCCATTCTGCCAGCCAAAGATAAACCAGCAATTGCTGGTAATACTTTCCGAACATATAGTCAAAGGTAATCGGCAGGTACCCTTCTCTTTTCCTTAACAAAAGGAAGAGGTTCTCCTCCAAGAACAGCTTTTTACCTGTGACATGTTTCATGGCCCCGCCCCCTTCAGACAAAAGATTTTGGCCGTCCCTGTTTATTATAAATACAGTATCGGAATGTTCCAAAAAATCGAATTCATTTCCACTTTCCTTCACTTCTTCGAACTCCCGCATAAGGGAACTCGGAAGGTAGACCACGGAACAACAGAAAAAGTTCTTGAATATCGTTCTGTAAAATTCGCTAATGCTGTCCATGGCTATCTTTTTTTGCATTCAACATTTCGGAATAGTCATCGGGAAGTTCCACGTCGTTGTCCCTGAAGTAGGCCTCAAGGGCTTTCAGTGAAGTATGCCCCGTAATGTGCATCAACCTGCTCTTGGCCTCGAATGGTGAATATGTCCTTTTAACTGCCTGTAGAGTTTTGTGATGAACGTGTGCCTGAAGCTGTACTGGTGTGCTCGAGGTCTAGGTCGAACTGTTTTTGTACCGTTTTCTTGAACCTTGCGGTGAAATAGCCTCTACGGTTCTCAAGTTTTGTATCCGTGAACTTGCCCATGCCTTCGGCGGTGAACAGAAGGCCCTCACTTTCCATCTTGGATAAGTCGGGAAGCTCCTTTATCAAAATATCCGGTATGATCTTTGTCTTTTTCGAACCGTTCTTTGGCTTGAAACTCAAGGTCTTCTTCTCTAGGTCGACATCGCTGACCCTTAGCCTACAGACCTCCAGAGGCCTCATAAAAATATAGGCCATGAACTTGATGTAGAGCAAGATATAGGGGTCTTCAGTCTTGAGAAATTTGAATATGGCGTTCTGTTGCTCTTCCGAATATCTGGCATGTCGCTTTGGGGTTGTCTTTAGCTTCTTGATCTGCTTTACGCAATTGCTGGCGACAAGCTCTTTTTCGCAAAGGGACTCGAAGGCACTGCTTAGGCTTGCCCTATAGTTGTTCCTGTTCCTAGTGGAAGTTTGCTCGTGTATCTGGTCCAAGAAGTTGGCCACGGTCCTTCTATCTACCTCGGCAATATATTTCATGTCGCCATTTTCCTTTTCCATCCATTCGATAAATACATTTAGATGGCTCTTGAACGACCTTATACTGCTTTGCCTTAATTGGTGTTCCTTGGCTTTGATCACGTATTCAAGGGCTTCTCTTACTCTTTTTCCTTTGTATTGGGTCTCATTCGCCTTTTTTGGCTTTTCACCTTTTTCTATTTTGTTTTCAGCTTCAAGCTTGACACGTTCCGGATGGCCCAGTTCTTTTTTCTCTGAACCCTTTCGTGGAAAGTTTTCCGAATTGTCATCATAGGGGCTCTAGCCCTCGTTAAGATATTTATTTATAATGTTCTTGTAAATGGTAAGCACTGCCATGCGCTCCTCCTTGGTCTTGTACGTATTGGCATTGCCATAAAAAGGGGTCTGGCGTTTCAGCTTTCCCGTTTCGGGGTTACGATAGGAGAAATAGACGTACCAACGTTTGGTCAGGTCGCCTTTTGCGGTGTAGATTTTGGGATTTGAAAATTGCTTCTTCAAGGATAAATCGTATGCATTTCCGTATGCACTTTCGTATTCATTCTGGATTATGGCGCTAAAATTAAGCATAAAAAAACGGTTTGGCAACACCAAACCGTCTCTATACTTGACTTTGTAATTAGTAGCGGGAACTGGACTCGAACCAGTGACCTTCGGGTTATGAGCCCGACGAGCTACCTACTGCTCTATCCCGCGATTTTATCTTAAAACGATTTTCTTAGCTTTTAACTTTCGGTTCATAATGCCGACTCAATCATTTTAGGACTGCAAAGATAATACTTTTTTATAGATGACAAAAGTTATTCAAAAAAATAACGCTCATTTTTTTGAGCGTCATTTTTCAACTTATCTTTATGGCAAAGAAAAATTTTCAATCTTCTGTATCTAAAGTGGCTAAAGCACCTTTCATATTTGCTTCGTCCAAATCGAAATCTATTATATTTGGTAGCTTATCTCTTAGAATGGCATAGTTTCCTTTAAAACCATTGTTGCTTAATAGCAACGTTTTAAGATTTGATAATTGTGCCAATTCGCCTGGTAAGTTTCCGTAAAACGCATTGTTAGATAATACCAATTCTTCAAGTTGAGTTAATTGTCCTATTGATGAGGGTATGGTTCCCAAAAGGCTATTGTCAAAAACACTCAGTACTTTTAAGGATTTTAAATTAGAAATACTATTTGGTAATTTTCCAATTAATCGATTACTACTCAACAGTAAATTTTCTAATTGTGATAATTGACCTATTGATGATGGTATTTCGCCAAAAAAGTTGTTATTGTATAACTCTAACACTTTAAGGTTACTTAATTGACCTATATCATTAGGAATAGACCCATCTAAGTTATTTGAAAACAATTTCAATTCTTCTAAGCTCGTCATTGCTGTCAAAGTGTTTGGCAATTCACCATTTAACTTATTGAATGATAAGTTTAAAACTTTTAGATTTTTTAATCCTGAAATTGATTCAGGTAATTCTCCATTTAGATTATTAAAGCTTAGGTCAATGGTAACAACCCTGTTATTATTTAATGTAACTCCATGCCATGATGACACTGGTTGATTTAAATTCCATGAGGTATTCCAAGCATCACCATTGGTAGAATTGTATAAATCTATTAATGCTTGCTTTTCAGCTTGGGAAACATTGGCAAAAGACAATGCAGATATTAAACAAAAAAGAAATGTTATTTTTAAGGTTTTCATAGTAGTAGATTTCTGTGGAGGGACACAATAACACTACGAATATAACAGCTATCTGCTAAAATGACAACTTTTTTCGATGAACTGCACAATCTTAAAACATAACACACTGATAATCAGTATAAAAATTTAACTACTGCTCAATATTATCAGCCCTAAATTCTGTAATTTCTTGATTTTCAACTGTAATTGATAATTGAATAGGGTTGCAACAAATCTCACAATCTTCGATGTATTTTTGATGAGTTTGGGAGACATCTATTAACATAGAAATCTGTTCCCAACAATATGGACATTGAAAGAAATGTTCTTCCATAATCTATAACTTTACATTCAACAATTCACCACTAATTTGAAGTACTGTAATCTCAGCTACTTTAGCATCGTACTTTGCTTGGTTTTTGTTCAATTCTGCTGTTAATAAGTTGAGTTGCGCCTGTCTAAACTCAATGGATGTTACTTGGCCTAGCTTAAATTTTTCCTCAGTACGATCAAAATTGTTTTGGGCTGTTATGATATTATCTTGTTGCACTCTAAAAATTTTCAACTTATTTTGATAATCGTCCCAAGCGTTATTGAAATTTCGTTGCACATCAATTAAGATTTGTTCTTTTTGAAGCTGCTGGGTTTCCAAATCTATTTTTGCATTCTTAACTCGTGTTATGGTTGTGCCTCCATCAAACAGATTCCATGTTAAACTTAATCCTCCTGAAAAACCAGTTGTTGTATTTTGAAGTGTAAACGCCAATGGACTGTTATTGGTAGATTCATTCCATCCATATGAGCCTTGTAAACCAACAGTTGGCAAATAACCAGACTTACTAGCTTTGATTGTAAAATCACTTATCTTAATATTTTGTTCTATTTGCTTCAACCTAACATTATTAGTCAACATTTTATTGAATAATTCATCTTTATTGAATAAAATGGGAAACGTAATCGTTGTATCTACTTTAAATATGTTTGTTGTGGCATTACCCATTACCACATTCAAATCTCGCTTTGTGTTTTTTAATTGCTGATAGGCATTAATCAAATTAATACTATCGTTATTGATATCAACTTTGGCATTTAACACTCCTAATTTAGTATTCTGTCCATAATCAAATTGATACTCTGACCTAGTTAATCTATCTTTTGAAATATTGAGTGTTTCCTCTAAAGCTGATGTATTTTCTGATAGTTGAGCTACTGTATAGTAAATTGAAAACAACTCTAACATTGTGTTTTCAATAGTTTGTCTTGCTTCGAGTTGCGACAATTGATATAGCTCCTTTAATTGTTTGTAATTGTAATAGCGTCCTAAACCATCAAATAATATGTAATTAAGATTAATGGAAGCGTTATAGCGTCTGGTTTCAGCACCTTCAGCAATCCTTGTTTCACCATTTGTCAACTCACCTTCTGTATTTTGGACATCTATCGTTGCGCCAGCATTTCCTGTAAGTGTTGGCAAATAACCAGAGTTAAGAGTATCAGCATTATTCTCCGAAATTTCAACTGTGTTATTTGCTATTTTAATTCCGTAATTATTTTCCAAAGCCAAAGCAATCGCTTCATCAGTAGTTAAAACCTGTTGTGCGTTTGCCATTATTCCGAAGAAAATGAAACTAAATAAAGTGTAGGTTTTAATGTTCATCATCAATTTTTTGTTCTTTTATGGCACGTTCAACATCTTCTTTTGCAATTTTATCGCCTGAAATCACCCACTTTTTATTCGTTTTAAAACTGTTGGTTGTTGATAACAACAAAGGTAAAATCACCAATGTTAAAATGGTAGCAATACCAATACCATAGGCTATTGAAATTGCCATTGGTTTTAAAAATTGAGCCTGTCTACTCTTTTCCAAAAGTAATGGTGCAATACCTGCAATGGTAGTCAAAGAGGTTAAAAATATGGCTCTAAACCTTGCTCTACCAGCTTCGTAGAGTGCATTTTCAAACTTCATCCCAGATTTTAAAAATGAATTAAATTTACCTATTAGTACCAGTCCATCGTTTACCATAATTCCTATTAAAGCTATAATACCTAATGCTGAAAGTATATTAATTGGAAAATCATGAAACCAGTGTCCCCAAGCCACAGCTATAAAACTGAATGGAATTAACAAAATTAACATTAACGGTTGACTGTAACTTCTAAACGTGAAAGCAATAACCACATAAATCAAAAATATAACTACAGGTACGGTTGTTTTTGCGGATCTTGACAGTTTGCCTGCTTCTCGGTTTTGTCCTTCATAAGACACACCCACTGTTGGGTATTTTGAAAGAATATTTGGCATTACGTTATTCTGAATATCCAAAAGTATCTCTGCAGCACTTCCGTTAGGATCTTTTAAATCTGCGTTTACCTGAATTTCACGTTGTCCGTTTAAATGACTTATACTTTCATCTCCTCTTTTTATTTGGTACGTAGCAATCTCACCAAACGGTATGCGCTGTCCTAAAGGTGACACAATGCGCATATCATCTAGGTCATTAATGGATGCCCTGTTACTTCTGTCGTAACGTACCCAAACCCTAATTTCATCTTGCCCACGCTGAAAACGTTGGGCTTGCAAACCAAAGAAACCTGCTCTCACCTGGCTCATCACTTCTCTAAGATTTAGTCCGAGTGCATAGGCGGTTTCATTCAATTCAATATTTATCTCTTTTATACCTTCTGGATCTGTATCTGTATCTGTAATATCAGCTAAAAACGAATTTTTTTCCAATGCTTCCCTTAGTTCTGTTTTAGCACGTTTTAATTCTTCGGTATTATTTCCCAATAACGATATTGAAACTGGTGCCCCTCCAAAGTTTCCTCCAGATCCAAAAGTTAAACGCTCAACACCGTAAACTTCACCAACTTCTGCTCGTATTGCATTTGTTATTTCTGGAGATCCAAAATCGCGTTCTTCTCCTGGCAAAAGATTCACGTTTAGACTCGCTTTATTATTACCTGGACCAACGCGTTTTATAATATTTTCTACTACTTGCTTGTCTCCTGTTTGTTTTTTAGAAAATTCGTCATTCACCTTCCATGCTGCATCTTCTACTAAAGTGATTATTGAATCTGTAATTTTAGGATTAGTACCTTCTGGCATTAATAAGTCTATACTTACTCTATCACTTGCTATACTTGGAAAAAAAGATGTTTTAATTATACCTCCCATATTCGCGCCAACGGTTAAAATCATTAAAGCCAATAATATTGCAAAAGTTATAAAACGTTGATTTAGAGCGAATTTTAATACTGGACTATAGATATTATCACGACAATACACCATAAAGCGATCACCATAATCATTGACTTTGCGAAGTTTTAAAAATGCCTTTGCCAATCCCTTTTTCTCTTCCTTTTCTTCTTTGGACATTTTCATCAATGCTTTGGAGTGTGCAATGTGAGCAGGTAAAATAATAAGTGCTTCAATTAAAGAGACCACTAGTGTCAAAATTACTACAACTGAAACCTCACTGAAAAAATCACCAATTCTACCTTCTAAAAACAAGAAGGTTGAAAAAGCCAAAACGGTTGTGATAATTGCCGAAAGGATTGCAGGCATTACCTCCATTGTACCATCAATTGCGGCTTGCAGTCTTGGTTTACCTTCTTCGTAATGTTGATAAATGTTTTCTGCGATAACAATACCATCATCTACCAAAATCCCAATAACAATTATCATCCCAAAAAGCGAGAGCACATTAATTGTAACACCAAATTGAGCAGCAAAAATAAACATACCTAAAAATGCAATAGGTAACCCAAAAGCAACCCAAAATGCCAATCTGGTATTTAAGAAAATGGATAAAAACAAAAGCACCAAAAAGATACCCATAGCACCATTTTCCAATAACAATTGGGTTCTTTGGCTCAGTCTAATAGAGGAGTCACTAACCACATCAATCTTAACACCTGAATATTTTTGGTTAAACTCCTCAATATATTCATTGACCTTATCTGCAGTTGAAATAAGGTCTTCGCTATTGGTATTTGTAATTTCTATATTAACCGCAACATTGCCATTAAAGTAAGAGGCATTTGGTGTTTCTGAAAAACGATCTCTTACCGAAGCCACATCTTGCAATCTCACAATAGTTCCATCATCTTGTGCTCTTACTGGCAAATTGTTTAGTTCATCACCATAATAAGCTCTATTGTTAGCACGAATGAGATAATCTTCTGAATCTGTTTTTATATTTCCTCCTGTAGTCAAAATATTAGCTTGAGATACTGCGCTTGCCACTTCCGCAAACGTAAGGTTATAAGCTAACAAGTCATTTTCCCTTACAGCTATTTCAATCTCTTCTTCAGGATAACCCGAAATGCCAATTTGTGATATGCCTTCCATGGCACGAAGATCATTTTCTATCTGTCGTCCTATCTGTTTTAATGCAGTAAGCTCAATGTTTTCTCCACTAATTGCAAAGTCAATAGTTTGCCGTATTCGCTCTTGTTTAGCAACTACCAATGGTTCCATTCCTGTTGGGAAGTTTGGCACACGATCTACAGCATTTTTTACTTCAGCGAGCATATCGTCAATATCCTCATCGCTTTCAATTTCAACGGTTATACTTCCTCCGTTTTCACGAGATGTTGAAGTGACACGTTCAACACCAATTAAACCTTTTAAATTGTCTTCTACTTTAAGTACAACGCCTTCTTCAATTTCTTGAGGCGCAGCACCTGGATAGGCTATATTTATTGAAATGATTTCTGATTCTTGCAAAGGAAAGAAGGAAGATTGCAAGCGAAACATACCCAAAATACCAAAAATGAGAAATGCAATAATAATGACATTAACTGCTACATCGTATTTTATAAAATAAGCTATAACTTTTCTCATGCTATTGGGCAGTTTGTATTGCTTTAGAAGAACTAGATTCTTCATTAACTCTCACCAGCATACCAGCATAAGCACCAGGTACAGATTTCGCTAGGATAACCGTATTATCTGGCACACCTTTAACCACTACTTCTTTCGGTGAAAAATAAACAGGATTTACTTCAATCACATCTAAAATACTGTCTCGCAACACAAAAATTTCGGATTGGTCCACAAGTAGTTTTCTAGATATTTTAATTGCTTCAGGTATTTCTTTGGCTTCTAATTGCGCCTCTAAATACATGCCTTCTTTTAAGTCTTTTCCACTAACCTGAACAAAAACAGTGACCGTCTGAGTTGCCTGATCAATTCTTCCGTTTATTCTTGACACTGTTCCTGTATAATTAGCTTGCTTATCTAACGTATTTAGTGTTACTTTTTCACCTATTTGTAATAAATCGCTAAAGGTTTTACTTATGGCCAACTCTAGTTCATAGACCGAAGTATCAATAAATTCACCTAGTTTTTGTCCTGGTCTTACCAAGGTTCCTTTATTGACCAAAGCCTCAGTTAAAATACCATTATAAGGCGCATAAATTCTATATTTTGAAAGTCTTTGCTCTAAATTTTTAACGTTGTAGTATGCTGAATTCACTCCTCGACCTGTAATGAAATAATTCACTTTTTCATTATTAGATTCTGGCAAATCTGGGACTCCTTTGTCCATATCAAAATTCTGTAAATAGGTGTCCCAAACCGGAAATGCCTCTGGGTAATCCAGTCTTAAGTCTGGCATCAGTGACGTAATTAAATTATATAACTCACTTTTTGCAGATTGAACTGATGCGTAATATTCGTTAGAATTGATTCGGATGAGTAATTGTCCATTTCTATATGGTTGACCAGGTTTAAAATCTTGCGAACTATTTTCAAAAACTCCCTGAACCTCAGAAAATAACTCCAATCGGTTTTTTGCAACAAGATTTCCATTTGCAGGAATAGTAATAGGTACAGTTGAATTTTTTACTGTATCTACAAAAACCGTTTTTACCACTTTAGCAATCTTAGGCTTAACCTTGGTATTGCTCTTTACTACATAATAGGCACCCACAATGGCTGCCAAAATAATTACAACACCAATTAAATAGCGCTATTTTTCTCATTGAATAAACTTTGATGGTTAACTCTATTTACAAAATCAATTTAAATTGCAGAAATAGATAAACCACAAAAATATTCAATTGCCCACGGTTTGCAGTTAAAAAAAACTTAAAAGCGTAGTTTAAGCTAGGTTAATTCGTCTAACTGAAATTGAATGGACTCCCAGTCTCCCATTAGTTTTTCCATTGATTTTTTCTTCTTTTGGTAGGCATCAAAAAAAGCTGGATTAGCCGCTGTTTCATCGTAATTTGTAGCCAATTCAACATCATCTTTTTTGATGTCTTTTTCTAACTGATTGATTTTAGACTCAATATTGCTAAGCTTATTATTTAATGATTTTAGCTTTTTCTGGTCTTCATAGCTTTGCTTATTACTCTCTTTTGGTTTCTCAGCAACAACCGTTCTTTTTTCGGCTTCACGAAGATTTTCAATGTTTCGTTGTTCTAAATAAAAATCAATGTCACCTAAATACTCTTTTATATTCTGATCTTTAAATTCGTAAACCGTATCGGTTAAACCTTGTAGAAAATCTCTATCGTGAGATACCAAAACCAAGGTACCTTCAAAGTTTTTAAGTGCTTCTTTCAACACGTTTTTAGATTTAATATCTAAGTGGTTGGTTGGCTCATCCATTATTAATACGTTAAGTGGTTGTAATAGCAATTTTGCCAATGCCAACCTATTTCGCTCACCACCAGAAAGTACTTTAACGTATTTTTCAACTTCTTCACCACGAAATAAAAACGAACCTAATATATCACGGACTTTACTACGGTTAGTTTCATTAGCTGCATCAATCATAGTATCTAAAACGGTCTTGTTACCGTCTAGATATTCTGCCTGATTTTGGGCAAAATATCCAATTTGAACATTGTGCCCTAAAGTCAATTCTCCTTTATGTTCAATTTCACCAACAATAATTTTAGCTAAAGTTGACTTTCCTTGGCCGTTTTGCCCAACAAAAGCTGTTTTCACATCTCTATCTATAGTTAGATTTACATTTTGTAAAACTTTGAGATCACCGTAACTTTTTGAAACATCTTCAATCTTAACCACTACTTTTCCTGGTGTAATAGACACAGGGAAATTTAAGGACATTACACTATTATCGTCTTCATCTACTTCAATTCTATCTATCTTATCAAGTTTTTTGATGAGTGATTGTGCCATGGTTGCCTTGGAAGCTTTAGCCCTAAATTTTTCAATCAGTTTTTCGGTCTGTTGAATTTGTTTTTCCTGATTCTTTTGAGCTGCTAGTTGCTGTGTTTTCATTTCCTTTCGCAACTCTAAAAACTGTGTATATGGCTTATTGTAATCGTAGATTCTCCCTAACGAAATCTCAATTGTTCTGTTGGTTACGTGATCTAAAAACATTTTATCGTGAGAGACTATAACCACTGCACCACTGTAATTTTTCAAAAACCCTTCGAGCCAAATAATAGACTCAATATCTAAGTGGTTAGTTGGCTCATCCAAAAGCAATAAGTCATTATTTTGAAGTAAAAGTTTTGCCAACTCAATTCTCATTCTCCAACCACCTGAAAATGTATCTGTAAGCTTATCAAAATCTTCACGTTTAAATCCTAAACCTTGTAGAATTTTCTCGGTTTCACCTTGGTAATTGTAGCCTCCTAATATTTCGTATTGGTGTTGTATATCATTCAAATCAATCATCAACTGATTATACGACTCACTTTCGTAATCAGTTCTTTCTGCTAATTGGGTATTGATTCTTTCAAGTTGAACTTCGCATTTTTTTATCTCTTCAAATGCTTCATAAGATTCTTCCAATACTGTTTTTCCGAAATCAAAATCAATATCTTGCTTTAAAAAACCAATTTTTAAATCCTTGTCTGCAGCAATTTGTCCAGTATCTGGCTCTTGCTCTTTTGCTAAAATTTTAAGCATGGTAGATTTACCAGCACCATTTTTTCCTATAAGGCCAATACGGTCTCCATTGCCGAGTTTAAAGGTAATGTCTTCAAACAGATACTCGCCCTGAAAACCAATAGATAGATTGTGAATGTTTAGCATAATTGTGACATATGTTACAAAGTAACAACCTTAAAATTGGTATCTTTGTATTAGATTTTAAAAATGCAAAAGTAAGTGTTTAAATATGATAAAAAAAGGAACTAAACTTTACAGTATCTTGTTTGGTGCTTGCCCAAAATGCCATCAAGAATCTATGTACGAAACAAAAAATCCGTACATAATTACCGAAACACTTAAGGTCAACGAACGTTGCTCTCATTGTAATACCAAATACAGATTAGAACCTTCTTTTTTTTATGGTTCAATGTATGTGAGCTATGGTGTTGGCATTGCATTTGCAATGGCTGCTTTTATAATATGTTACTTTTTTATAGAAACATCGCTTATGACGGCTTTCTACGCAATTATAGGCACTTTAGTTGTGTTTATGCCAATTATTATGCGTTTATCTAGAAATATTTGGATCAATCTATTTATGAGCTATGATGAAGGGCTTGCAAAAAAAGTTTCTCGCTAAGCTGTAAAATGTTGGTTTATTAGAATCGATTTACATCAATCTCTGTATCTAATACTTTTCCGTGTTCGATAAAATTGAATAATTTTTCTGCTACATAGGGTGCAATCATTACTCCTCTTGTGCCTAAACCGTTAAGGACATATAAATTTTTGTGTTCAGCATGTTGACCTACCAAAGGCCTTCTATCTTTGGTGGTGGGCCTAATACCAGTGACGTGATTCACTACTTTAAAATCACATTTTAAAATTTTATCTAATTTTGAAAGCAACTCATTTTTAGCTTCTAGTGTAGGTGTTTTTGATTTATCTACTCGATTATAAGTTGAACCAACATTGTATCTGTCTCTTATACACATCTCCGAGCCCACGAGA
>OJDK01000554.1_pt1 | contig 14075 bp, 13 predicted proteins | sample 1592791 | NCBI WGS metagenome assembly OJDK01 (sample SAMN05416878, study PRJEB24817) | seawater metagenome | isolation source: Sea water | place: Canada:Atlantic | collected 2013-11
GTCGTCGGCAGCGTCAGATGTGTATAAGAGACAGCCATTACACTTTCTTTATCTCAATTAATAAAAGAAGGTACTTTAAAAACCACCGTAGGTTGGAAACTTATTTTGCTAGCTGGTCTTTCTAATATGTTTTTTAAAGGAATTATGGCTATAGTTTTAGGAGCTAAGCAAATAATAAAGTGGATAGTTATTACCTTTGGTTTAACAATAGCTTTTGGACTACTGGTTATGTTTCTCTGGCCAGAATCTTGGTATTTCTAACCAAAAAATATTTTGCAATTAGTAATTAATTTCGATTAGTATGATCTATCGGTTTTTATTATCTTGAAATTCTAAAAAAATCAAATTTAATTGGGCTGGTTTAAAAAAGATCCTCTACAGATAATAGTATTTCAAGGTTATGGAACAGATACACATTTTTATGCTCGTGGTCGCGCGCTTGAAGATGAATCCATAGATTTGGAATCTCAGAAAATATGGCACTTGGCTATAAATACGTGGAAACGTTTTGAAACGGATGAAATCAAAAACGTTGGTATTGATTTAAAATTACCCAATAACAAAATCTTAAAAGGAGTTACGGATAATGATGGCTATTTTAAGATTAAAGCAAGTCTTAAGGAATTAAAAAAGTTGACAAATAAAGAAGGTTGGTTGGCATTTGAGCTTTCCTATAATGATTTTAATATTAAGCGTACAATTCAGAATCAAAACAGATTTCCGGGTGAAATATTAATTCCATCTATAACCGCACAATTTGGAGTGGCTAGTGATATAGATGATACCATTTTGCATACGGGAGTAGTTTCAACCTTAAAATGGAAAGTGATTTACAACTCCATTTTTAAACACGCTACAAATAGAAGTCCACTAGAAGGGGCTGCAGATTTCTACCATAAATTGTATAGAGGGACTTCTGGCAAAAATTCTAACCCTATTTTTTATGTAAGCCATAGTCCGTGGAACTTGTATCGCTATTTAGAACTTTTCCTTAAACAGAATAATTTTCCCAAAGGACCAATTTTATTAAGGAGTCTCAGTAATTTTTTAAAGAAAAAGTCTCAAGAGGAAAAACCCCAAAAACAAAAAGAGATTCTCAACCTGCTAAAAACATATCCTAATCTGCCTTTTATTTTGATTGGAGACAGTGGAGAACACGATCCTGATATTTATATGGAAATCGCAGAGGAATTTCCAGATCGTATTTTGGCTATATACTTAAGAAGTGTAAAACATAAAAAGAAAATGATGCGTGTAAAAGGGCTTGTTGAAAATTACAAAACTACAATGGTTTTAATGGTAGAAAGTAGCGAGCAAGCCATTGAGCATGCAAAACAACATGGGTTTATAAGGTAAACTATTAATGTTTTAAAGATTAACTAAATCTTTAAAATAATCCATTAATCTCAGCATCAATACGGTTTATAATGCTTCCCAAATCTTCAGGATTGGCAACAAAGTCTAAGTCATCAACATCAATAATCAACAAATTACCTTTCTCGTAACCATGTATCCAAGCTTCGTAGCGTTCGTTTAAACGGCTTAAATAATCAATACTTATGGTATTTTCGTAATCACGTCCACGTTTATGTATTTGCGCAACCAAATTAGGAATTGTACTACGGAGATAGATTAATAAATCTGGTCCTTTTACAAAGGATTCCATTAACTCAAAAAGTGATGTGTAGTTTTCAAAATCACGATTGGTCATTAAGCCCATGGCATGCAGATTGGGAGCAAAAATATGGGCATCTTCATAAATGGTTCGGTCTTGGATGATGTCTTTTCCGCTATTGTGAATTTGGCTCACTTGGCGAAATCTACTGTTTAGGAAATAGACTTGTAGATTAAAACTCCAACGTTCCATCTGGTTGTAGAAATCATCTAAATACGGATTGTCAACTACGTCTTCTAATTGGGCTTCCCACTTGAAATGTTTTGCTAATAATTTAGTGAGCGTAGTTTTACCAGCTCCTATGTTTCCTGCAACAGCAATGTGCATAATTTATTCTGTTTTTAATTGGTATTGACGTAGTACGTTGTCGTGGTAAATATACAAGGTTTCGTTGGTTACCAAAAACTGATTTATCAACAAATTTGGATGTTTAACAGGTGCAATTCTGGTGTCGTCCTTAGAAAGAATATAAAGCTGATTTCCTTTATTTAATACTACATGTCCTTTGCTAAACGCCATGGTTTCATAACCTTCGTTTTTGTACTTTCCAATAAGGCTTCCAAAGTAATTATACACATAAAGGAAGTTTTCAGTAAGCATGTAACAATAATTATAATCGCTCTTTAAATCTAGCACATTAGATTGTACAGGTACGGTTTTTAACTTCACGGTATTTGTTTTGTAATCGTACAATTCTAAAAGTTGTTTGTCCATATTAAAAAGCCAAAGGGTATTACTAAATCCCGTTGAAACAAAAGAAACATTTTTATAAGGTTGAATGGTATTAAAATCGACTTTATAAATTTCAGCCAAACGATTGTCAAGAATTAAAACGGTATTAAAATCTTGATAAAACAGATTGATTTTTAGCGGGTTGAAAGCATTTGCGGAAGTAATCTTACCCAATTGAAAATTAGAATAGGTAATTGTTGTGTCCTTCGTTTTTTTGTTGAACGAATTGTCTTCTTTTGAATAATAAAGCGTCCCAAATGAATCTATCCCCAATATGGTTTCAGCTCTAAATCCTATAGAATCCATAAAAGTGATCTTTACCGGCTTTTGAGCAAAAGCACTAAAGCCAATAAATAAAATGATAAAAAGTAGCTTATGCATAGTATGGAACGAACAGTTTAGAAAATTACAAAAATTGCTCCGTACTATAACCTTAAAATTAAAGTATTTAGTATAGAGGTTCTAGACAGTTAGCTTATAGCCATAACCGCGAACATTTATAATTTGAATACTTTTATCCTGATTAAGTTTTTTACGTAGCTTAGAGATGAATACATCCATGCTTCTGGCTGTAAAAAAATCATCAGTTCCCCAAAGTTTATTGAGTATTAATGTGCGGTCCAATACCTTATTTTTATTTTTAATAAGATGAAATAACAAATGCGCTTCTCTGTGGGTTAATTGAACTCTGTCTTCAGATTTATATTGAAGCTGTTGTTTCGGAAAGTCAAATGTAAAACCACCAATGTTTAATAATTCTGAGGCTTTCTGAACTTTTGTGCGGCTAACTAAATTATTTATCCTTACTATAAGTTCCTCCATACTAAATGGCTTTTTAAGATAGTCATTGCCACCAATGGAAAAGCCTTCAACCACATCTGCAGTTTGAGATTTTGCCGTTAAAAAAATAATAGGAATAGTATCGTCAATAGCTCTAATTTCCTTGGCCAATGTAAAGCCATCTTTTTTTGGCATCATTACATCTAGTACTAAAATTTCTGGAGTTTGGGATTGGTATTTTTCAAAAGCTTTATCTCCATTTTCACATAGTATAACGTCAAATTCTCGAGTTTCTAAGCTTTCTTTTATAATTTGCCCTAGAGCAGCTTCGTCCTCAGCCAATAATACTTTTATCTCATTAGCCATTGGGAAGTGTGATTTTAAAGGTTGTTAAGTTTTTATTCAAATCTAAGGTTATTGAGCCATTATGTTTATCTATAATAGTTTTGGTGTAGTACAAACCTATTCCAAAACCTTTTACATTGTGCGTGTTGCCTTTGGGTACACGGTAGAATTTTTCAAAAACTCGATCTTTGTTTTCTTTGTTTAAAGAGGTTCCGTTATCCGAAATGAAAATTTCAAATTGATTTTCTCTAGAAATTAAACCTATTGTAATAGTTGAGCCTCCATACTTTACGGCATTGTCCAATATGTTATTTAAGGCATTTTCAAAATGAAAAACATCAACGTTTGTTATAAGGTGTTCTACTTTAAAACTGGGCTTGAATTCCTTTTCAGGGAACTGAATTTTATACCTGTTTAATAAGGTGTTTATGAGTTCAACAATATCTGTTGGCTCTTTATTTAATTGAAGACTATCACTATCTAAAGTTGCAGTTTCGAGCAATTTTTCAACCATAATATTAAGTTTTTTTAATTGCTGGGAAGACATAGCAACGTACTTTTTGGTTTTTTCTTTATCTTCAATAGCATTAAAATTACTGATACTTTCTAGAGCCACACCAATTGTTGCAATTGGTGTTTTAAATTCGTGCGTAATATTGCTAATGAGGTCGTTTTTAACTTCGGCGAGTTGTTTTTGGTGTTTAATGATTTTTAATAGATAGAACAGGCAGCTAATCACAGCTAAAACTAAGAATACAGAGATTAAAATACCTCCAAAAATACGTGTAAGTATCACTTTGGTTTCATTTGTGAAGGCAATAGAAAGTTTACTGCCTTTAGGTAAAAACGTGGATTTAGAAAATGTATTTAAAGTGAGTTTTTTTGAAGTATTTAATGAGTCATGGGTTCTTGTATGTTTTTTTTCAATTTGATTAAAGGTATGTTTATTAGGCGTGTATTTGAGATTATAATCAACATTTATGTTTTTTCTCAGCAATTCAAAATTAACGAGGCTGTCCACTTTCTTTAAATCTAGCGTATCGTTATTAATTGAAATGACAATTTTTGAGGTCAACATTTCAATATTAGATAAGGCTGATTCATCTTTAAGTTCTTGTGTTTTTGTTTTAAGAGAATCTACTGATATTGGTTTGTTCTTTTTGCTGTACTCAGTCATCATGGAGTCAACTTTAAAACCACGAACAATGGTTGCTCCTTCAATATGGCTTACATCGATAGAATCTAAATTTTTAAATTTACCTTTCTGTTTATCAATGTCTTTTAAAATGTTTGTAAAAGAGCTTCCTTCCTTAAAAAGCTCGTCTGTATTTGTGCCTTTAAAAGACATTCCAATCGTTGTTTCTTCTGCAAGATTAGCGTAATAATCATCAACGGCTTTATCCAAGCTTGTTTGCACATCATTAATTAGTTGTTGCTTGTTAGTCTGGTAATTTTTGTAATTCCAATAGGCTTGTATGCCTATTGTTGCTATAATTACAGTAGCTATAGTATATAATATCCAACGATATCGTTTGTCGTTCATACTTCAAAAGTAAACGTTAAATTTATTTATGGCTAATCGGTTAACACTAGTTAACGTTAGTTAACTGTTATAATAAAATTTCAATAGGATATTTGGAGTCTACCAATAAATAAGACAAAACATGAAGAACTTAATTACAATTTTAGCTTTAATTATTTCAGTAACTGTATTTAGTCAATCTAGAACAGGAAAAGGAGTGATGGTCAACGAAAAAACTAAAGTGGAAAGTGTTTCCATAACGGTAACTACAGATTCTGTAGAAGAATTAAATTCTACATTTCAACTAAAAGACATTGAAAAAATTATAAGCTCAAACGGAAAAAATGGAATATTTTCGTTCAAAATTATATGCAATGGTAAAGAAACACCCAAAGCATTAAAATCGCAAGTAACTTACAAAGTTGAGGGTAACTCCGCGGATACTCAAAGCTTTTTAAAGAATGTTGAAAAAATAAGAACTACTGCAATTAATTATTATAAAAACAAAGAATAAAATGAAATTAAAATTATGGATTTTGGTAATTATCTTGTTATCAGTTAGTTGTGAAAAAGAAAAAAATATTTTTTATCAGTTTGGAGACAAAGAACTGATGACTAAAGTCCAAGTTGATTCAGTCATAAATATGAAAAATATAAAAATGCAAAGAAAAAATCTAGATATGGTATTTAGAAAAGAAATAATTGATACTGTTAGAGACGGGAATAAAATTATATACAAATATCTCATAAAGGGTGTGAGTTCAGGAGTCAATAAAAATGTAAACAAATACGAAAAGATGATTGGAAAAATGTTACCAGAATTCTCACTAAAAAACTTAAAAGGAAGATTAATACATTCAAGTGAATTAATTGGAAAACCTACAGTAATAAATATGTGGTTTACCACATGTCCTCCTTGTATTGCTGAAATACCAGACTTGAATAAAATAAAATTAGCAAATAGCAATTCAGAAGTGCAATTTATAGCTATTACATATGAAAGTGCAAATAAAGTGAACAAGTTTTTAGAAACTAAACAATTTAATTTTCAGCACATTATTAACGCTAAAGACTATTGTGAGAAATTTACAAATCAGTATCCAATAAACATTTTTGTCAATAAAAAAGGTGTTATCAATCATATTGAAGGTGGTATGCCGATGATTTACGACGCAAAAGAAAAAAAAATAACTGATAATGTAAATCCATCTAACTTTATTAAAGCTCTTGAAGATATTAAGGACTAAGAAAATTATATTGAAAATGAAATATTCAACAATAAAACATCAATCAAATGACAACAATTATTAAAATTATGGTCTTTGTCCTAACGGTAGTTGTTTCTACTGTTAGCGCACAAGACTTTCAGGGAGTGGCAACTTACAAAACGCAGCGAGCTTTCGAGGTTAAGATGGATAGCACTCAGGTAAATTCTGAAATGCAGGAAAAAATGATGGCAATGATGAAAAAACAGTTTCAGAAAACGTTTAACCTCACATTCAATAAGGAAGAATCGGTTTATAAGGAAGAAGAAAGCTTAGATAAACCTCAAGTTGGTGGAGGTGGTTTTCAAGTTACGGTTGTTGGTAATGGAGGAGGTGCAGATGTCCTTTATAAAAACACTAAAAATGGTAATTATGCAGATAAGAAAGATACCATGGGTAAAATTTTTCTTATAAAAGATAATTTGGAAAAAATTGAATGGAAACTTGAAGGGGAAACAAAATACATTGGAGAATATCCCTGTTTTAAAGCAACTTACACAAAGCTGGTAGAAAAAACCAGAGTGTCATTTGAGAGTAACTCTAACACAGAAGCTAATAAATCTGATGAGCCTGAAGAACCAGAAATGGAAGAGCGAACAGTGACAGCTTGGTACACACCACAAATTCCGGTAAACAATGGACCATCAAAATATCAAGGTTTACCAGGATTGATTTTAGAAGTACACGATGGAAAGTTGAATATTATGTGCAGTAAAATTGTGCTCAATCCTAAGGATAAAGTTGAAATTGAAGCACCAACTAAAGGAAAGGAAGTGACTCAAAAAAAATACAATGAAATCATGGAGAAAAAAGCAAAGGAAATGATGGAGCGGTATGCGCCTAGAAATGGTAGAAAAGGAGAAGGCATTGAGATAAGAATTGGCGGTTAACTTCTTTAACAATAGTTTAACGTTATGCGGCTTAACTTTCTAGCTGCTTTGTAGTCTTACCTTAAACTATTATTTTAAAGATGAAAAAATCACTATTTAAAATTGCCTCACTACTTATTGTTTTGTGTGTAAACACAATATCTTATGCACAAGATTTTCAAGGAAAAGCCTATTACCAAACTAAGACTACTATGGATCTCGGTGAATGGGGAGGCCGTGAAATGAGCCCTGAACAAAAAAAGCGTATTGAAGAGCGCATGAAGGGTATGTTAGAAAAAGTTTACATTTTAACCTTTAACAAAACCGAATCCATTTACAAGGAAGATGAGAAGTTAGAAGCTCCAGGATCAGGTCGAGGTTTTGGCGGCTTTGGAAGTAGTTTTACCGCTGGACCAAAGTATAAGAATGTAAAAACGCAAGAGGTAATTCAAGATCAAGAATTTTTTGGAAAAGAGTTTTTAATTAAAGATGAGCTTAAAAATCTTGAATGGAAAATGGGTGCTGAAACAAAAATGATTGGGCAATACACATGTTTTAAAGCTACTGCTACAAAACCTGTTGACAACCTCGATTTTAGAAGTATGAGAAGAAGACAACCCGATAGCGATAAAAAAGATAAAAAATCAAAAGACTCAACAAAAACTGGTGATGAGACAAGTGCAAATGAGGACCCTATGAATGAGATTGAAGTGCCAAAAACTATTGAAGTTGTGGCATGGTACACTCCACAAATACCCATTAACCAAGGACCAGATGATTATTGGGGCTTACCAGGTCTTATCCTTGAGATCAATGCAGACCGAACTACTATTTTATGTACTAAAATTGTACTGAACCCTGAGCAAAAAGAAGATATTGAAAAACCTGAAAAAGGAGATGAAGTAACCCAAGCCGAATACACTGAAATTATTACCAAAAAAATGCAGGAAATGCGTGAGATGTATGGTGGTAGAAATAGAGGAAGAGGGAGAAGAAATTAACAATAAATAATCACAACCAAATTTTATGAAGAATTTTTTAATGCTACTGTGTTTTATAGTAGCAAGTAGCTCCTTTGCCCAAATTAAACTACAAGGTGTCGTTAAAGACAGTATAGGCACACCATTAGAGTTGGCAAATATCATTGCTTTAAACAAGGAAACAAACACATTAGAATCATATGCCATCACAAATGATAAAGGGAAATATGTATTGTCCTTGGGAGAAAACGGTGCATACACAATTCAAGTAAGTTATATAGGCTTAAAGACCTTTGAAGCCGTAATTGAAACCAAAGAAGAAGACATTAACCGTGATTTTAATTTGGTTACAGATAATGCCCTAGATGCTGTTGAGCTAACCTACGATATGCCTGTGACTATTAAAGGAGACACGTTAATTTACAATGCAGATTCATTTAAAAATGGTAGTGAGCGTAAACTTGAAGATGTCCTAAAAAAACTACCAGGAGTAGAAATTAATGCAGATGGGCAAGTGGAGGTTGAAGGTAAAGTGGTAAATAAGCTTATGGTAAACGGTAAGGATTTTTTTGATGGTGACACCAAATTAGCTACAAAAAATATTCCTTCTAATGCTGTAGATAAAGTTCAAGTACTAAGAAATTATGCTGAGGTTGGTCAATTAAGAGGTGTGCAAAACAACCAAGATAATGTAGCTATAAATATCAAATTAAAAGAAGGGAAAGAAAACTTTTGGTTTGGTAATGTTACAGCAGGAGCTGGATCTGCGCCTTCACCAAATGACGAATTATATCTCGTACAGCCTAAGCTATTTTATTACAGCCCAAAATATAGTATCAATTTAATAGGTGATCTTAATAATATTGGGGAAGTAGCACTTAATAACCGTGATATTAGAAACTTTGGAGGTGGCTTTAGGCGGCCAAGCCAAAGTAGTGGTACAAGTATTAATTTAGGCGATAATAGTCTCGGTGGTTTAACCAGTATTGCAAATGCACAAGAAGTAGTTACCAAGCTTGGTGCAGCAAATTTTAGTTACTCTCCCAATAAAGCTTTGGATTTAAGCGGATTCTTAATTTACAATAGTAGTCGATTAAGAACTAGAGAAAACAGTTTTGTGGATTATATAGAAATTGAAGATGACCCAAGCACTCCAATTGACGAATCAGCTAATCTACCTCCAGATGAAAGAACCGTACAAACTGGACGTGAAGCTACAAATCAAGGTTTAGCTAAATTAAGTGCAAAGTATAAGCCAAACGTAAATAACCAATTAGATTATGATGTTTTGGCAAGAATTTCAGATGAACAAGAAGCTCAAAATTTATTCTCATCGGTAGTGGGCAACACAACTCAGCTCGATGAAGTAAAACCGTTTAGCATCAATCAAAATGTAAATTATTATTACACACTGAACGAGAATAATATTTTCGCACTTGAAGCACAACACTTATTTAAGGATGAAGATCCGTTTTACAATGCGGTACTTCCAAATGATCCAGATAATAATGACGATGCCTTTGATAGCACAGCGGAAGGTTTAGGGTTAAATAGAGTTCAGTCCACCTATGATTTAAACCAGAACAGACGTATAAAATCAAATCAATTGGATGCGAAACTAGATTACTTCAATATTTTAAATGCTAAGAGTAATATTAACTTTACGCTAGGTACAATCTTAAGCCGTCAGGATTTTAACTCAAATATTTTTCAGTTTTTAGACGACGGAACACGTTTAGATCCAACACCTGAGTTAGAAGACGATGGTGAAATGCTATCTGCCGAAAATGATACACAATATAATTTTAGTGATGTGTATTTAGGGGTTCATTACCGTTTAAAAACAGGGAAATTCACAATTACTCCTGGTCTTTCGTTACATGCTTATGGTAATAAAAACACGCAATTTGGTGAAACCTATGAGGACAATTTCTTTAGGGTTTTACCAGATTTTGAAACTCGAATCGATTTTAAAAAAAGTGAGAGTTTGACGTTTAACTATAGCATGCAAAATCAGTTTACAGATGTAACACGTTTGGCAGAAGGTTTAGTTTTGAATAATTATAACAGTATTCAGTTTGGAGAGCCAGATTTACAGAATGCGCTGTCTCATAATTTAAGCTTATTTTATAGAAGTTTTAATTTGTTCAACTATACCAATGTATTTGCAAGGGTTGCTTATAACAAAAACATTGATCAAATAAGAGCGTTAACCAATTTTGATAACGTTATTAGAACAAGTACCTATTTTAATTCAAACTTTGCAGATGAGAGTGTATCCGCATTTGGTTTTGTACAACGTACATTTGGTAAACTTAGAGCAGGTTTAAGAACCACCTTCAACTATAGTCTCAATAACCAGTTTATACAGGGCAGACAATCCGTAAATGAGAGTTTTACCCAAAGCTATAGACCAGAACTAAGAACTAATTTTAGAGAGGCACCAAACGTAAGTTTGAGATACGCCTATACGGTTAGAGATAATAATCAAGGGGACAATGATACTCAATTTATAACTAATGCTCCATCAATAGAGTTTGATGCTTATATATGGGATTCTGTTACGTTTAGAACGAATTATTCTTATACTAAACAAAGCAGTGATGTTGGACCTTCAGAATCGTTTCAAACTTGGGATGCAAGCTTATCTTACAGAAAAAACCAAGATTCTAAATGGGAATATGAGATTAGAGCTTCTAACTTATTGAATATAGATTCTAACATCAGTAATGGCTCTAGTAACATTTCAGTGTTTAGTTCAGAAACGTTTGTACAACCTCGGTTTGTGACTTTTAGGTTTATTTATACTTTATAATAAAACAAAAAAGCCTCATAAATCTTATGAGGCTTTTTTGTTTTTCTTCAGACCAATAGATTAAATTCCAAAAGCTTTCTTCACTTTATCCACGTAATCTAATTTTTCCCAAGTAAACAATTCTACATCCATAGTAATTGATTCTCCTCCAAGTTGCTCAAAGGTTTTGCTTACCGTTTCGTTTTTTCTTCCCATATGACCATAAGCTGCAGTTTCACTATACATTGGTTGGCGGAGTTTTAAACGATCTTCAATAGCTGCTGGTCGCATATCAAAAATTTCCGATACTTTTTCTGCAATCTCTCCATCGGTTAAATTAAATGGGCAAGTGCCATAAGTATTTACAAAAATCCCCATAGGTTCAACAACTCCAATAGCATAGGAAACCTGTACTAAGATTTCTTCGCACAGACCTGCGGCAACTAAATTTTTAGCAATATGTCTTGTTGCATAAGCACCACTACGATCAACTTTACTTGGATCTTTTCCAGAAAAAGCTCCACCACCATGGGCTCCTTTGCCACCATAAGTATCAACTATAATTTTTCTTCCTGTTAATCCGGAGTCTCCGTGAGGTCCACCAATAACAAATTTACCAGTAGGATTAATGTGGTATTTTATATTATCAGTAAAAAGAGGTTGAATATGCTCTGGCAATTTAGCCACAACTCTTGGTATTAAAATTTCAATAATGTCTTTCCTGATCTTGGCTAGCATTGCATCTTCAGCATCAAACTCATCGTGTTGGGTAGATACTACAATTGAATCTATGCGCTGAGGTGTATTGTCATCACTATATTCAATAGTAACCTGACTTTTTGAATCTGGTCTCAAATAGGTGATATCTTTATTCTCACGTCGTAATTCGGCTAATTCCTTTAAAATGGTATGAGAAATGTCTAAAGCCAAAGGCATAAAGTTATCTGTCTCATTTGTAGCATAACCAAACATCATGCCTTGGTCACCAGCACCTTGTTCTTCTTTTGAGTCTCTATCTACACCACGACTAATGTCTTCGGACTGTTCGTGTATAGCAGAGAGCACACCACAAGAATTACCATCAAACATGTAAGCTCCTTTGGTATATCCTATTTTATTAATGGTATCTCTTGCAATCTTTTGCACATCCAAATAGGTGTTAGATTTTACTTCACCTGCCAACACAACTTGTCCTGTAGTAACTAAAGTCTCACAAGCCACTTTAGATTCAGGGTCAAAAGCTAAAAAGTTATCGATTAAAGCATCACTAATTTGGTCTGCTACTTTATCTGGATGTCCTTCAGAAACACTTTCTGAAGTAAATAAATACGCCATAAATTATTGTTTTTAATTCTGAAGATTTGACGTAATTGTAAGGTGAGCATAACACTGTGTTTAGCATTTTTTATACTGAAAAAAATATTCAGTACAAGAGGTTGCAATCAGTCAAATCATTCCTCATATAATTTGGACGCAAAAATACATATTAAATTATAAAGCAGAAAACTCCATAGCCTAACTAAATCATAAAGTATAGTTAATGGTCGTTCATCCTAAAATCAGGATAGGCACTCATGCCATGTTCGTGTATATCCAAGCCTTCCAGTTCTTCAAGTTTTGAAACGCGTAAGCCCAGGGTTTTTTTCAAAATAAATAAAATAATAAAGGATGATGTGAGGCAAATTAAGGCATAGCTGCCAACTCCAATTAACTGACTCAAAAACTGTGACCAGCTAGCCAGGCTTCCAAAGATACCAACGGCTAAAGTTCCCCAAAGTCCGCAAAATAAATGAACCGTTATGGCACCAACAGGATCGTCTAGTTTTAGCTTGTCAACCAAGGCAATACCAAGTACAATAAATATGCCTGCAATAGCTCCGATGATTATAGCGTCAGAAGGCGACATTACGTCGGCACCAGCTGTAATGGCTACTAAACCACCTAAAATACCATTCAAAAACATGGTGAGATCTAAGTTTTTATAAAGAAAAGAAGATGTCATTACACCAAAAACACCTCCTGAAGCTGCTGCAAGACATGTGGTGACCAATACAATTGAGGTTGATTCTGGGTTTGCAGATAATACGGAACCACCATTAAAACCAAACCAGCCTAACCATAAAATTAGTACGCCTGAAGTTGCCAAAGGAATATTGTGGCCGTAAATAACCTGAGGTTTCCCATTTTTAAATTTTCCTATTCTTGAGCCTAGTAAAAACACAGCGACGAGTGCAGCCCAACCACCAACAGAATGCACTAAAGTGGAACCTGCAAAATCATAAAAAGGTGTATCCATTTGATCTAAAAATCCTTTTCCCCATTTCCAAGACCCTGCAATTGGATAAATAAAACCCACGTATAGAATTACAAAAATCATAAAAGAACCAATTTTAATTCGCTCTGCCACTGCACCTGATACAATTGTAGCAGCTGTTGCCGCAAACATTCCTTGAAAGAGAAAGTCGGTCCAATAGGTATAGCCTCCATCAGCATATGCTGTGCCATCTGCATTTGTGTAAGAATTTCGCATATCACCCAAGCCAATTCCGAAGTCTGGCAAGGCAATAAAACCGTTAAATTCTGAAGGATACATTAAATTGAAACCTACCACATAATATAATAACAAGCCTACGGTAATTATAAATATGTTTTTAAAAAGTACATTAAGTGTGTTCTTTTGTCTGGTCAATCCAATTTCTAGTAAAGCAAAGCCCATGTGCATAAAAAACACGAGTGCTGTGCATATCATCATCCAAACATTATTTGCGGTCAATAATTCCATAGTAGATTTCAGTTTAAAGTTTGCCCTCCTTTTTCTCCAGTTCTAATGCGATAACATTCTTCAATGTCCGAAACAAAGATTTTACCATCGCCAACCTGTCCGGTTTTGGCAAATTCTAAAATGGTTTTTATCGTTCGTTCTTTAAAATCATCATTAACAACAATGGATAAGTGACGTCGCTCAATATCACTAGTGCTGTAAGGGACTCCACGGTAAACTGAACCATGACGCTCATTGCCCAATCCTGTAACATCCCAATACGAGAAAAAGTTAACACCAATCTCTGTCTCTTATACACATCTGACGCTGCCGACGACTCCTTACGTGTAGA
>OJDK01000557.1_pt1 | contig 14008 bp, 16 predicted proteins | sample 1592791 | NCBI WGS metagenome assembly OJDK01 (sample SAMN05416878, study PRJEB24817) | seawater metagenome | isolation source: Sea water | place: Canada:Atlantic | collected 2013-11
TCTACACGTAAGGAGTCGTCGGCAGCGTCAGATGTGTATAAGAGACAGATCATGCAATGAATGCTGGTGCAAATGTGAAGGCCCCATCACCTGCCACGACAGGTGAGGAGAAGCCATCACCTACCACACAAAAATCCTTTAGGTCGCCGACGAAGGAGGAGCGCTCACTGATTATTGAAGGGCTTAAAAAAACCCTAAAAGATCCGTACAGCGCTCAGTTTGGTGACATAAAGGTCTTAGGGGATCACGCTTGTGCAGGAGTAAATGCCAAAAACGGGTTCGGGGCTTACACAGGAACAAATTATCATTTGATGGGCTGGCATTCTGAATTGGATGTTTGGTACGCATATGATTTTGTTCAACCTGGCGAGTTGTATGAGTGTATTCTGGTACTTTCGAAGATGTGAGGCATATAAATTCAAAATCGTGTATGGCCGGAACAGCAGAAAAGTCGAAGAAGAAAAAAGTCCTTGCTCCTCTCCCCCGCTCCGAGTGGGGGACCACGTAAATTCTTCGTGACAAATGCCACTGGCAACCTTTGTTGAGGATAAACAACGAATAGCATCTCCGAACGTGGCAGCACAAAACGCTCTAAACAAGGATGGCGTCCCAGAAAGCTTGATTAATATAATGGAAGCTGCAAATCAGCCTCTCTCCGGAGGAATTGAGAATCAGAAATATGCAGGATACGTGGCGAAGTACATGACGGTTAGAAAAGAAGGGCAAAGCCACGCTGAGGCAATTGGCAGTATCCAGGCAATTTTGCGGTCTTTTGGCACTCGATAGTCGCTCACTTAACAACCGCATCAAATCGGGCTGGCAATGCCGTGACGCGCCAAGTTAGGACCGGGGCTTCTTCTCACGATCACGAACCAAAGAAGTTCGGGTTCTACCCCGTTACCGCAGACATTTTGAAAAAGAGCACTACGGCCATGGAACTGAATGTTCGCTTTGCGACCAGGCTGGCCAGCAGGGAACAATTTTCTGAACCATACTTAAAGACCCTTACCCTCCGAAGAGGGCCACGTCATGACGTTTCCTACCAGCAAAGTTCCCTGGAACAAAGGGAAGCTCGTCGGCCAGAAGCTGCCGCTCAAACTCGAACAAATATGGGCTATCCGTATTCGGTTGGAGATAGCAAAGAACATCCGCGAACTGGCGATGTTCAACATGGCAATTGACTGCAAACTCCGATCCTGCGATCTGGTAAAGCTATTGGTTCGAGATATTTCCAGAAACGGTGAGGTTCTGGACCGGGCGCAAGTCATCCAGCAGAAGACCAGTCAGCCTGTTCAGTTTGAGATAACCAAAAAGACGCGCGAATCGGTCGAAGCATGGATCGAGTTGCGAGGACTCGCAGGTATGGATTATTTGTGGCCGAGCCGGATACGAAAGTTCGACCATATCACTACTCACCAATACGCCCGTCTTGTCAAAAAGTGGATTACCAGCATTGGACTTGATCCTTCAGTCTACGCAACACATTCAATGAGACGGAGCAAAGCGACATTGATCTACAAGAAGACCAAAAACCTCAGAGCTGTCCAGTTGCTACTTGGGCACACAAATATGTCCAGTACCGTGCGATACCTTGGTGTCGAGGTGGAGGATGCTCTGGAGATCGCGGAGAGTATTGAGATTTGATGGGGTAAGGTTGCCCTTAACCATGGGTCGCTGAGGATCGAAGCGGCTCTCGGAGTCAGTCGATGAGCAATTTGGGGCTCTGCCAGCCCCTCCAATCTCTAAACAAAAGCGAACATTCGTGCTGCGCCCTACCAGAGATAATTTCCCCTCCGCAGAATGGCGAAATTTATCCTCTCCAGACGGCTTCCTTTGCCTGAAGAGTTCAATTCGAGTTCTTTCAAACTAGTGCTTATGCCATCTTGTGATTATGCGGTTGATTAAAAATCGCACATAGTAGTTAGGAATGGCAATAATTCATATCTGAATAATAATTGTAGCCTCCCGGAAGCCCTACCCCGAGAGCATGGAGCAGCTCCTAAAAAGCATTTTTAGTCGGACTTTCAGCTGCAGAATGCACGCAGCAACCTTTCCTAAAACGAACACGGCCTCTCTGCCAACAACCCTAGAACCCTCATCAATAGAAAAATGAAGGGAAAACTGATGGATTATGAAACGGACTATTTAGTAATCGGCAGTGGTGTGTAAACATCCCTGTTTTAGTTGCACCGCTGATTAGAGTTGTCCGCCCGTTGGTGTTTAGCCAGGTATTCCCATGGCGTCAGGTCTTCCAGTGAATCGTGGGGACGCTCATCGTTGTATTCCGTCATCCAGGATTCGGTCAGTTCTCGGACTTCGGTTAGGTTCCGGAAGACATACATGTTCAGGATCTCGTCCCGATAAGTCCGATTGAAGCGCTCAACATACGAATTCTGAATGGGGGTGCCCAGCTTGATAAACTCCAGCTCGATACCGTGTTGCTCAGCCCAATCTGCCAAGGCAATCGAGATGAATTCAGGACCGTTATCCATGCGTAGTTTTGCCGGGTAACCTCGCCAAGCAATGATGCGTTCCAGAACCCGTATGACCCTCGGTGCTGGCAGGTTCAGGTCAATCTCGATAGCCAGTACCTCCCGGTTAAAATCGTCCACCACGTTGAAGGTGCGGAACCGGCGACCACAGAACAGACTGTCGCTCATGAAGTCCATGGACCAGCATCGATTAACGGTGACTGGCACGCTCAATGGCTCCGGGTTTCGTGTCGGGAGTCGTTTCTTGCCCCGTCGTCGTTTGTTCAGGTTGAGTGCGCAATACAGCCGGTGTACCCGCTTGTGATTCCATCCGTGCCCCCAGCGTCGCAGCACTTTGAACAGTTTGCTGAAACCGTAGGCAGGATAGCGCTCAGTCGCGCTTTCATGCGCTGCAATCACCGGTTCATCCCGGGAGGTGTCCGGCCGATACCGGTACACAGAGTCACTGATGCCAGCGATTCGGCAGGCTCTGCGAATGCTGACGCCGTGAGCCTGCTTAAGGTAATCCACCCGTTCTCGTCGAACGGCTGGCTTTACAGCTTTTTTTCGATCACATCCTTCAGCAGTTTGTGATCCAGGCTCAGCTCGGCATACATCTGCTTCAGCCGGCGGTTTTCCTCTTCCAACTCTTTGAGGCGCTTCACATCAGAGGCCTCCATGCCCCCGTACTTGGATTTCCAGTTGTAGTAGGTCGCATCGGAGATGCCGTACTCCCGACACACTTCCTTGACCAGGCGACCGCCCTCGACCTCCTTCAGAATCTTGACGATCTGGGACTCGCTGTACCGTGATTTCTTCATGTCGTTCTCCGTTTGCCTCATTGTAGGCCGGAGAACTCTAATTACGCATGCACCGATTTTAGGGGATGGTTACAATGCCACAGCGTTGGCTTTTGTCGACAAGATGCTCACAGAAACCGACGCCACCTTTTTGATGGTCGACCGTCAAAAAGGTGGGCGGGCACTGGAACGACGCATATCCTTTTGTGCGATTACACCAGCCTTCAGGCTTTTATGGCGTTGCTTCGCGACCATTAGGGCGCCATCGACTGGATGAAACAGGGTTTAACAACGGCTTTTTCGAATTAGCGACGGGTGTTGAAGTCCTGAACTATATCCATTCACTTATGGACGAAGTATTTATTCCATCGAAGCGTGTCCGGTTTAAATGGGGGCTACTACACTATCCAAAAAGCAAAAAAATATGCACAGGAGGCAGAGTTTTGGCAGCATGTTGGTAGCAAAATGCACTGTATTATGATTCCTGGTGACTCAACCAAGACATTGGTTACGGTTTTTGCAGTAACGTGAGCTAATGTAGTATTCGCACTTTATGAATATTACTTATGTACCATTAGCGGACACTCAATCTTGACACCAAGTGATCAAAAACCAATCGAATACGTTGTGGTACCGGACCACGTTGGGGGCGATAAATATATAAATCCCAAGGCACCGGCTCGACCTCTTCTAACACTCTCACAAGTTTCTCTTGGCGTAATAAGTCTTGGGCCGAAAAGTCAGGAATTTGAGCAAACCCCAGTCCATTTTGTACACCCATTAATTCAGCTTCGGCGTCGGCACTTCGAAAACGTGTTATGGATGGCGTCCACTGTCTGTCCATGGAAAAAACCCACGGCCAAAGCTTTCCCGTATTGCGATCTACTAACCCTGTAACCGGCAAGTGGTTTAGATCTTCAATAGACGCAGGCTTTCCCACTCTATTTATTAAGTCAGGCGAAGCCACGACATACAGATTAATTTTGGTGAGCTGGCGGGCAATAAATCGACTATCTCTCATGAAACCGATACGAATCCCAATATCTATTTTTTCGTCAACGACATCCACGCGCTCGTCACTGAGTGTCAGGTCTATATCAAGTTGAGGATGTACTGTTGAGAGTTCCATTAATGCTGGCATCAAGCATTTATGACCAAAACCAACAGGCGCTGCGATACGAACCCGTCCTTGTAATTCATTACCCGAGTCATCGGCACTTGTTTGAAACAATTCATCTACAGCGCGCAGGCGTTCTTTTGCGATCACAGCAAATTTTTCTCCAACCAGGGTCACTTGTATGTGTCGCGTATTTCGATGAAATAAAAGCTCCCCTTGCAATCGCTCTAACTCCTTCACTGCTCGCGTCACTGCCTGAGGAGAAACTCCCAGACGGTTAGCCGCTTCTTTAAAGCTGCGAGACTCAGCAGCAGTACAAAATATCCGGAGCATTTCCAATCTGTTAAGCATCACAGTCACACTCAGGGTTGATATGAATACGCAAATATTATTCCAAATTCTGGAATTGTCAAATCAAAACGTTTCCATTTATTGGTTTTTGAAGGTGAGGGATGATTTGCATGTCAGTTAGACATAGTCATTCATTCAACTGATTTGAGGATATTAACTATGAGTAGTGTTTTAGCAAACAACATCAGCGGTAAGGTCGTTGTGATCACTGGTGGTAGCAGCGGTTTAGGCGAGACCACGGCAAGGCATTTAGCCAGTCTTGGCGCATCTGTTGTTTTAGGTGCCCGACGCATCGACAAGCTTGAAGCTATTGCTGCTGACATACGTACAGCGGGCGGAAACGTTGCGGTTCAAGCGACAGATGTGACTAGCCAGGACGAAGTGAAGGCCCTTGTAAATCTTGCACAAGAGCGCTTCGGTAAAGTTGATGTGGTTATCAATAATGCAGGGTTAATGGCGATTGCACCGTTAGCTGAGACTCGAGTTGACGAATGGGATCGCATGATTGACATCAACGTTAAAGGTCTGCTGTATGGAGTAGCCGCAGCGCTTCCGATCTTTCAGGCTCAGGGAACAGGCCACTTTATCAATATTTCTTCCGTAGCGGGTATCAAAGTATTCAGTCCCGGCGGCACGGTTTATAGCGGAACCAAATTCGCTGTTCGCGCTATTGCCGAAGGCTTACGCCATGAAGTTGGGGGTGAAATTCGTTCAACAATCATTTCACCGGGGGCAATCGAATCTGAATTAAAACATGGAAGTTCAGATACCCAGGGTGCAGCCTTTGTAAAAGACTTTTATCAGCAAAATGAAATTCCATCTGAATCTGTTGCTCGTGCTATCGCATACGCAATTGAGCAGCCTGCGGATGTGGATGTCAACGAGATTGTTCTGCGCCCAACGGTTCAAGAATTTTAATTCGTTTAATAAAAGACCTATTAACCAGCGGGTGATTTAACCACCCGCTGAATATTCAGATTGTGAGGTTATTGATGACTGCGTTAAACGGACAAATGCGTGCTTTGATATTAGATAGCTATGAAGAAGGTACAGTATTCCGGGATGCCCTGATTAACTTACCTTCTCCATCAGCAGGTCAGGTGCAAGTAAAAATATTTGCGAGTGGAGTCAATCCTATTGATTACAAGATCCGCCGAGGTATAGCTCCTTATGCCATGCCGGAATTACCCGCAGTACTTGGCACCGATTTGGCTGGAGAAATTGTTGCTATCGGCGACGGCGTCACCGACTTTGCAGTAGGCGATGCAGTTTATGGTCTGACTGGCGGAGTGCGAGGATTGCAAGGCTCATTGGCTGAATATGCCAACGTAGATGCTGAGTTACTTGCTCTCAAACCGAAAAATTTGTCCATGCGTGAAGCTGCGGCTTTACCTCTGGTTGCACTTACCGCTTGGGAAGGTTTGGTTGACAAGGCGAATGTTAAAGCGGGCCAGAAAGTCCTTATCCAGGGTGGAGCTGGCGGAGTTGGGCATGTAGCTGTGCAAGTTGCTAAGGCCTTAGGTGCCGACGTTTATGCCACTGCATCGACTGGAAAACAACAACTGCTCAAGACGCTTGGTGCCGCGCCAATTGATTATCACACTGCAAGCCCTGCTGAGTACGTGGACGCATACACCCAAGGAAAAGGATTCGATATCATTTACGACACTGTCGGTGGCTCTGTACTCGATGCTTCATTAGGTATCATTGCACATTATGGACATATTTTAAGCTGTGCTGCATTCGGCTCACATAACCTGGTACCGTCGTCATTGCGCTCTGCAACATTGTCAGCGATTTTTGTGTTACACCCACAGCTCAGCGGAGAGGGGCGCAAACATCATGGCGACATTCTGCGGCAAATTACGGCTCTCGTTGAAGCTGGAAAAATTAAGCCACTACTCGATCCGTTACGCTTTTCCCTTGACACGGCAATGGATGCACATAATGCCGTAGAGTTAGGGTCCATGGGTAAAGTAGTTATTGATGTAATTGCTTAAAAAGTCATTGTTGAGGATGCATATGAGCCCAAGAAAACTAATTCGAACTGTTCGTTTCCATGAATTAGGTGGTCCCGAGGTGTTAACTATTGACTCGCTGGCGAGTCCAAGTTTGCAGGCCACTGATGTTCGTATTGCGGTCAAAGCTGTTGGGCTCAATCGTGCTGATGCCATGTTTAGGCGAGGCAACTATATAGAAAAGGCGGACTTCCCTTCGCGAATCGGCTATGAAGCATCCGGGATAGTCATTGAAGTCGGGGAAGAGGTGAATCATTTACGCCTTGGGGAAGAGGTTTGTATTGTCCCTCAGATGGGGCTTTCTCAGAATGGCTGCTACGCAGAAGAGATTGTCGTACCAAGTGAATATGTGGCACCCAAACCAGCAGGGCTAACCTTTGCTGAAGGCGCAGCAGCTTGGATGCAGTACCTGACAGCTTATGGCGCTTTGGTCGAAATTGCTAACGTGCAAAAAGGCGATTCAGTACTGATAACCGCCGCATCGAGCAGTGTTGGATTGGCTGCGATTCAAATTGTGAATTCTCTGGGGGGTACCGCTATCGCTACAACTCTAACAGGAGCTAAAAAGGCTGCTGTGCTCGAGGCTGGCGCGGCCCATGTGATTGCAACCCAAGAAGAACCGCTGCTGGATAGCTTGATAAGCATCTTGGGAGCAAACAATTTAAAAATCGCATTTGATGCTGTCGGTGGGCCGCAGATAGCTGAAATTGCTGAAGCAATGAGCCCTGAAGGAACAATAATAGTACACGGAGCATTAAGTCCCGAAATAACTCCTTTCCCCTTAAAAATAGCACTTCGTAAAAGTCTGACCGTTAGGGGGTATGTGTTTACTGAAGTTATAAAAGACATCGAGCGTTTTCGCAGAGCAAAGCAATTTATCCACTCGGGTTTATCCGAGGGAACACTCAAGCCTGTCATTGATCGAAGCTTTAAATTTGAAGAGATAGTGGCAGCGCATCACTATCTGGAGTCAAATCAGCAGATTGGTAAAATAGTGGTCGAACTTGATTAACAGTTCGTAGCTTCCGCTAGCCTCTGGCCGGCGCATAATTCACCGCCAGAACAATAAGAAAAAGGGGTAGTGTATGGTAATTAGCGATCTTCTCTGGCGGCGTCCGCGCCATCACATGGATGTCGATGAAAACCACGACCACGTGCACTGGGTGGAACTTTTCTTCGATCTGGTCCATGTAGTGACAATTTTCATTCTGGGAAATTACCTGTCCCATCATCTGGGGTGGCAAGGATTCTGGGTGTTTACCGGACTGTTCCTGGCAATTTTCTATGCCTGGGCAGACAGCTCGCTCTATAACTCGCTGTATATCTCCACGGACATGCCGCATCGCGTGGTGATGGCACTTAAGATTGTCACGATGATGACCGTCGCGGCGGCGATTCCCGACGTGGCCGGTGAAGGCTGGACGTATTTCGCGCTGGCCTATGCGTTGAATCGGGCGCTGACGGCCTATCTATACTGGCGGGCGCGCTGTACCGACAACGCGGCCAATAGACTGGCGCAGGAACAGGCGCGGAATTTTTTCGTGTTGGCCGGGGTGTTCGCGCTGTCGGCTTTTTTGCCGACACCGGTTGCCTACTGGGTCTTTGCCGCCGGCGTGGCAGCAATCCAGCTGCAGTACATGCTGCCGCGCGTGGGCACGCTCCGCTTCGAACGCTTTGTGCCTCAACTCGGACACATCTCGGAGCGCTTCGGCCTTCTGATGTTGATCTTGCTGGGTGAAGGCTTCTTTAAACTGGTGGTCACGCTGGCCGACAAGGGCGTCTACAGCGTCAGCGCGGGTACGCTGTTCAATGTGACCATGGGCGGCTTGTCCCTCTTCGCGCTGGCCTGGACTTATTTCGACTGCGCCGGCAATGAAAAACCGAAGAGCCGCACCAGTGCCGTGCTGCTGAGATACTGGTTTGCTCACATCGTGATTTTGTGGAGTGCGGTGACGATTGGCGTTGCGCTGGCCGGACAAGTCTACGTCGGCCTGTGGGAGCCTTATCCGCCCGGCTACGCCGCGCTTGGCTCGGTCGGCCTAGCGATGTTTTTAGCTTCGCTATGGGCGCTGCGTCGAACCGTGACTGATGCCACCGACAAATACCACAGCGGCGGTCTGAGGCTGTTCGGCATTGTCATGGCACTGGTTGTGCTAGCCGTTCATCCCCTCGTACCGTCGATTGTCAGCAACGGGCTTTGGGTCCTGGCGCTGTTCTCGCAGATTGGTGTGCCGATTTTTCTGGCGCTAAGAGATGCGCGCCGGTCTGATAAAATGCTGTGATGGAGCATGGCTACGCCCATGCAATTTGACAGATAGCCGCCAGGGATTTGATGGGTTCTTCTTATGCTCATTAAGCCGTAGAACCACATTCTTTTCGGAAGCATTCATCAAGCCGGCCTTTTTGTTTTCGTGATCAGTGATTGTCCGTTGGCGCTGTCCACGCCGGCGCTTCGTCCTCAGTTCGCCGTGCGTCCTCCCGCATGGCGTGCCCCAGTGACTCTTCGAGCTTCACGAACAACTCCCCGTAGCGCCGGCCGGCGGCACCTCGGGATGGACCACCTCGCTGACCGTTGGTGCCCTGGGCTTAGACCTGTTTGAGCACAGTCAGAATGCGATTCACAAGGCCACCGGCAGTGACAAGCCCGAAGGCTGGGATCACCAGATCTCCGAAGGGGGCGAGCCTACCTTGCGATACTCCGCGGCCTACCACCAGTACCTGGATGGCAGTGAGCCGGGCAGCAAGTTCAAGGTGACCTACTTTGGGAGCGTCGGGTACCTCACTGAATTTGGCGCCGCCCTGGTGTTCCGGGGAGGGCTGATTTCGTCGCCGGATAACCGCTTCAACCCGGAATTGATGGCCTACGGTGAGCGGGCGCCCAGCGTCTCCGCGGTCGGCGGTCGGGAGAACTACTTCTGGGGTGGCCTGTCGGTGAAGGCCAGAGCCTACAACGCTTTCCTGCAGGGTCAGTTCCGGGATTCCGATCACGAACTCAGTGCCAATGATCTGAATGTGCTGCTAGCGGAAGTCTGGGCCGGTTACACCTACACGCTCTGGGACAACATGGAGCTGAGCTACGTGTTGCGTGTGCAGAGCTCCGAAATCAAGAACGGTACCGGTGATCGCACCCTGGCCTGGGGCGGACTGGTGCTGAGCAAGCGCTTTGGCAGTCACTGACAACCGGTGTACATCACCCTGGGAAATACCATGTATACCGCTGAACAATTGGTTTTCAGCAAGAGCAGGGCGCATGGTTAGACTCAGGCATTACTGGAAACGGAGAAACGATATGAGCAACATCGTTGAAGTAAACGACAGCAACTTTGATGCGGCCGTTGGTCGTAACGACAAGCCGGTCCTGGTCGATTTCTGGGCACCCTGGTGCGGCCCCTGCAAGACCGTTGGCCCCATGCTTGAAGAAATCGCCGACGAACTGGGCGATGACCTGGTAGTGGCCAAGGTCAACGTGGATGACAGCCCGGAAACGGCGGCTCGCATGGGAATCCGCAGCATTCCGACCCTGGCGCTGTTCCGCGAGGGCGGCGTGGTGGCCCGGCAGACCGGTGCCGGCACCCTGGGCCAGTTGCGGGCCTTCGTCAAAGGCAACCTGTAACTCACCGGCCCGAATCAACACCCTCCTGCTATGGGAGGGTGTTTTTGTGTGCCGGTTGCACTGCCCGCCAATGCTGGTCAGACTTGTCCGGGTCCATTGCCATCATTCAGGTACCCCACGATGAAAACCCAGGAGCTGCAACTCCTCTATATTTTCGACGCCATCATGACCGAGCGCTCGGTGACCCGAGCCGCCGAGCGTCTGGCCATGACCCAGCCGGCGGTATCCAACGCAATTTCCCGGATGCGCCAGATCTGGAGCGACCCGCTGTTTGTCCGCAAAGGTCGTAACATCGAGCCAACGTCTTATGCCTTGAGCCTCTGGGACCAGGTAGGCGGGCCCATGTACGCGCTAACCAACGCGGTTTCAGCCACTCAGTTCGACCCCGCCAATTCCAAACGGAAATTTCGCATCGCCGCTAACGACGTGATCGTTGAGATGGTCTGGCGCCAGTTAATCGAATTGCTGGAGCGGGAGGCGCCCGGTGTCGCTCTACACGCGGTCCCATACACGCCCGATGGCACCTACGACGATCTGCGCGAAGCCCACGTGGACCTGGCGGTTGGCGTTCTGAACCAGCACGACCACAGCCTGCGGAGCACCTGGTTGTTTGAGGGTGGCTACGTGCTGGTGATGCGCGAAGGACATCCGCTGGCGGGTAAGCCGATCACCATGGAGGAATTCCTGGAGGCCCGGCATTTGCTGGTGTCCATGTCGGGCGACGCCCATGGTTTCGTGGACAGCTACCTGGACCAGAAGGGACAAAGCCGCCGGATTGCCGCCACCGTCAACCATTTCTCCATTGTGCCGCAGGTGCTTCGGGAGACAAACCTGATTGCGGCGGTGCCGGAGCTCATCAGTCAGGACTGCGGTTTTGTGAACGGGCTCTGGATGGGAGAGCTGCCCTTTGAGGTTGATCCCACCAGCATGTACCTGGTCTGGCACGCCCGCCATGACCGGGATCCCGGCATTATCTGGATTCGGGACCACCTCGAGCGCCTGCTGCGGGATCGCTGGCACGAAATCATGACCACCTCGCCCTGCGGGCGGCACCTGAAAGCGGTCTAACCGGCCAGATCACTAGGGCCTCAGACTGGAAGAAACAAGAAAAGAGATCGCGCTTTCAAAGGCCATGTGTTCTGCGCAACGCAAAAGGGGGCTAACAGCCCCCTCTCGACATTATGCTTCAGCTAACTTTTTCAAGGTAAGGGTAGTCAATATACCCTTCCGCACCCTGGGAGTAAAAAGTCGCCGGATCTGCTTCGTTGAGCTCGGCGCCAAGCTTCAGGCGCTCCGGGAGGTCCGGGTTGGCAAGGAAGGGCACGCCAAAGGCGACAGCGTCGGCCAGTCCGGATTCGATGGCTTGTTCTGCTTCTTCACCGGTGTAGCCCATGTTGAGGATCAACTTGCCCTTGAAGTGTTCGCGGACCGGAGTAATGACGTCCGCTTGCTGTTCCCCGAAAAAGTCGCTGCGCATCAAATGAACAAAGGCCAGGCCGTAGTCGTTCAGGCGCTTGGCGAGCCAGGTAACCAGACCGACCGGATCACTGTCCTTCATGCTCTGGAAGCTGTTGAGGGGGCTCAGTCGAACACCGACGTTCTCGGAACCGAACACTCCGGATACGGCTTCAATCACCTCCAGCAGAAGTCGGGCGCGATTTTCAATCGGGCCACCGTAGGGGCCTTCTCGATGGTTGGAGCTATCACGCAGGAACTGGTCCAGCAGATAGCCGTTGGCGCCATGAACCTCAACACCGTCAAAGCCGGCGCGCTTGGCATTCTCGGCGGCGGTGCGGAAACCGTCGATGATGGCCGGGATTGCGCTGTCGGCCAGTGCGCGGGGAACCGTGTAGGACTTCTTGCCTTCTGGTGTGTGCACTTCATCGCTGGTGATGGCAATGGCGCTGGGCGCTACCGGATCCTTGCCATTGTTTAACACCGGGTGGCAGGCGCGGCCACCGTGAAAGATTTGCAGATAAATCTTGCCACCTTTGGCGTGTACCGCATCAGTGACTTTCTTCCAGCCTTCAACTTGCGCCTCGGAATAGATACCGGGCTCGCGCCAGAAGGCCGAATTGCCTTCGATGGCCATGGTCGCTTCAGTGATGATCAGGCCGGCAGAGGCACGCTGGGCGTAATACTCAACCATCATATCCGTGGGAACGTGATCAGCGTCGGCACGGACGCGGGTGAGGGGGGCCATGAAGACCCGATTGGCCAATTCACTGGCGCCCATTTTCAGGGGAGTAAAAAGTGTGTTCATAGCATCCTCGGGAAATTTTGTGTACGAGAGCTGATAGTGTATCCGCCCGTTGGCCGGGCGGACTAATTCGGACGAGATATATCAATCATCATCCTGAATGATGCGACAGGCTGTTCATCGGCTCCGCTTTTCACGAGTTCGTCCTGTAGAAGATACGGAACCACACCGGTAAGCCCGGCGGCTTCTTCCTCGGCGTTCCCGCTGTGTTTTTCCCGTTTACCCGAATGTAAACGGCGACCATACTGTGCGCTACTCGAAAATCATTGCGGAGACAGATAATGAAAGCTGTTGGATATCGGGAACCTCTTCCTATCGAAAACCCTGATGCGCTGCAAAATGTTGAGATGGAGCGCCCCGTCGCAAAAGGCCGGGACCTGTTGGTCAGAGTCAAAGCCATCGCCGTGAACCCCGTTGACTTCAAGGTACGCCAGCAGGCAGAGCCCGAACCAGGCCAGATCAAAGTACTTGGATGGGATGCCGTTGGAGAGGTAGTGGCAATAGGCGAGGGCGCTTCACTCTTCAAAGAAGGTGACACCGTATTTTATGCCGGTGACGTTACCCGTCAGGGCAGCAACGCTGAATACCAGGTTGTCGATGAGCGTCTGGTTGGTCGGAAGCCTGCCAGCCTGTCCGACGCCGATGCTGCGGCGTTGCCCCTGACCACGATAACAGCATGGGAAATGCTGTTTGACCACCTGCAACTTGAGCGACAGTTGGCTGGGTCCATCACTCCAAGCGACGATGTGGTCCTTGTGATTGGCGCCGCAGGAGGCGTGGGTTCAATTCTCGTTCAATTGATCAAACAGCTGACAGGCGCAAAAGTACTCGCTACGGCATCTCGCCCGGAATCGAAGGCCTGGGTTGAATCATTGGGTGCGGATTTTGTTCTGAATCACCGTGAACCCTTGCAGCCCCAGATCGAAACACTGGTGTCTGCCGGCAAAATTGGTTCTGTAACCCATGTGGCCAGTCTTAACGCCACAGATCAATACTTCGACGATTATGTGGCGGTGCTTAGGCCGTTTGGAAAGATTGCCATGATCGACGATCCTGCAAGTCTGGACGTAATGAAGATCAAGCCGAAGAGTCTGTCATTACACATTGAATTCATGTTCGCCCGCTCAATGCACCAGGCGGATGATATGCAGGTTCAGCACGACTTGTTGAATGAGGTCTCACGGCTTGTAGATCAAGGCTTCATCCGCACAACTGCAGGGAAGCACCTCGGAGCGATCAACGCTGAGAATCTGCGTGCCGCACACGCCGAACTGGAATCAGGAACCGCCGTTGGCAAGATTGTGCTGGAGGGTTTTGCCTGACGGGTTCTACCCCGCTACTGCGGACATTCCTAAAAAGAGGCACACTGTGCCAAAGG
>OJDK01000559.1_pt1 | contig 13979 bp, 15 predicted proteins | sample 1592791 | NCBI WGS metagenome assembly OJDK01 (sample SAMN05416878, study PRJEB24817) | seawater metagenome | isolation source: Sea water | place: Canada:Atlantic | collected 2013-11
CAGCCTCGGTCTCGTGGGCTCGGAGATTTGTATAAGAGACAGCTTCCACATTATCTTTTTTTGGCATCTTTTTTGTTTAAATTTTAAGGAATCCTTAATCAATATTTCCTTGTATTTTCTGTACTTTTGAAATATTAGGTGAAATAAAATAAACCCCTTTGTTTAAACAACGAAAAAATAAGAGTTTTAATTATAAGTCTCGTTTTAAGGATTCTAAAGAAATAGAGTCGAAAAACGACTTTGAAGCGAAATGGGATAAACTAAAAAATACCACAAAAAAACGTGGTAATATTTTTACATCACTTCCGGCTTTGCTAATCATGCTAGTTTCGCTTTTTGTATTAATGTATATTCTTGAAGGATATATAAAATAAGAGCTATTATGGGATTAATGAAATTAAAAAAGAATAGAAAATTCAACTATAAACCACGTTACTATAAAGGTGAAGGTAGTCCATACGAGTTAAAGCACAAGTTTGATGATTACCGTACGGCAATCCATCCTGCAAAAGGTATAAAAGGAAAACTAAATGCAGCTTTAGATGATTATAAACACAACCAAAACGATAGTGTTAACAAGCGAGTTTTGATAATTGTTGCGGTTTTAATTTTCTTGTTTTTATTCATCATAGGTTTTGATCTTTCTATCTTTCTTCCCAATAACTAATGACAGATATCATCCAACTTTTACCAGACCATGTTGCCAACCAAATTGCAGCTGGTGAGGTGGTTCAGCGTCCGGCTTCAGTAGTTAAAGAATTATTGGAAAATGCCATAGATGCTGAAGCAACAGATATAAAACTTATTATAAAAGATGCAGGTAAAACTCTTGTACAGGTTATTGATAGTGGCAAAGGAATGAGTGTTACTGATGCACGCTTATGTTTTGAACGGCATGCAACTTCAAAAATAAAATCGGCCGAAGATCTATTTCAATTAAACACAAAAGGATTTAGAGGTGAAGCTCTAGCTAGTATTGCAGCTATTGCCCATGTAGAACTTAAAACCAAAAGAGCAGAAGACGAACTGGGAACTTCTATTGAGATTGAGGGCAGTAAAGTGACCTCTCAAGAAGTTGCCGTAACTCCTACAGGAACTTCGGTAGCAGTAAAAAATTTATTTTTTAATATTCCCGCAAGACGTAATTTTTTAAAATCAGATACGGTTGAACTTCGCCATATAACAGATGAGTTTCATCGTGTAGCATTGGCACATCCTTCTATAGGATTTGCATTTTATCATAACGGAAGTGAGCTGTTTAACTTGCCATCAGAAAATTACAGGCAGCGGATTGTACATATTTTTGGCAGTAAAACCAATGAAAAGTTAGTGCCTGTTGAAGAAGAAACCGAAGTTTTAAAAATTTCTGGATTTGTTAGTAAACCCGAATTTTCTAAAAAAACGAGATCGGAACAGTTCTTTTTTGTAAATGACAGATATATTAAAAGTCCATACCTTAATCATGCCATCAATGCAGCTTTTGAAGGCCTATTAAAAGATGGTTATCATCCCAGTTATTTTCTCAATTTAACTGTGGATCCTAAAACTATTGATATCAATATTCATCCAACAAAAACAGAAATTAAGTTTGATGACGAACACACACTATATGCCATTTTACGCTCAGCCGTTAAGCATAGTTTAGGACAATTTAATATAGCGCCAGTACTCGATTTTGAACATCAGAGCCAACTTAACACACCTTATAATTATAAAAACAAATCGGCATCCGCACCAGCAATAGAGGTAGATAGAAGTTTTAATCCTTTTGCAGATGAACCCAATAAAACACAAAAATCGAGTTCGGCTACATTTAAAAAAGCACCTGCGGCATCGTGGGAAAGTTTGTATGTAGGCACGGAGTCTAAGGATAGTTTTCCTGCTGAAAGTTTTAGTGAATTTCAAATTGAAACAGAAGTTAAGACTGAATCAATTTTTAGCGATGCCTCAGTAGAAACCACAACAACAACGTTCCAATTACAACAAAAATATATTGTAAGTACCATAAAGTCTGGGATGCTTATAATTGATCAGAACAAAGCACATCAACGTATTTTATACGAGAACTTTTTAAGGCATATTACGATAAAAGAAGCCACTAGTCAACAGTTATTATTTCCCTTACAGTTGCATTTTACACCTAATGAGATTAAGATAATCAATCAGGTGAAAAATGATTTAGAACATACAGGATTTGTGTTTTCAGAGTTAAATGATAAAGAAATAAATGTCACTGGTGTACCAGTTGGTGTATCAGAAAGCGAAGTATCCATTATTTTAGAACAACTTATTAGTGATGTGGAAAATGATGTGCCAGATGCTAATTTTAGTACTACAGATTTGTTAGCAAAGTCCATGGCAAAAAGTTTGGCAATAAAAAATGGCCAAAGCTTAAATAGTACAGAGCAAGAACATTTGGTAAATAGCTTATTTGCCTGTAAGGAACCCAATGTGTCACCTACCAATAGACCTATATTTATAACTCTTGGCGTGGATGACATTGAAAAAAAATTTATGTAAAATATGAGACAAGGCATAACTGATGCGGTAAAGCATTTATTGATAATTAACGTTATTGTTTTTATTGGAATGTTAACCATAGGAAGCAATAACGAACCATTTATGAGTTGGTTTGCGCTGCATTTTCCTAAGAACGAGTTGTTTCAGCCTTGGCAGATATTAACGCATATGTTTATGCACGGCAATCTTATGCATATACTGTTTAATATGTTTGCGTTGTGGATGTTTGGAACGGCTGTTGAGCAAATTTTTGGATGGAAGAAATTTATAATCTTTTATTTGCTCTGTGGTTTTGGCGCAGCACTTATCCAAATTGCATTTTTATACTTTCAATTCAATTCAGGTTTACAGACCTTAGTAGAATCTGGTATTTCACAATTAGACATTTTTAACCTTTTAGCAGAAGGCAAGTATAATACAGCGTGGCAATCTATATTAGGAGACGATTTTCTGTCTTTTATTAGTGCATATAATTCAACAATGGTTGGTGCGTCTGGTGCTATATTTGGTGTGCTGGTAGCTTTTGGGATGTTGTTTCCAGAGTCTAAATTGATGCTTATCTTTTTACCAATACCAATTAAAGCTAAGTATTTTATTTCTGGTATTATTGCCTTGGATTTATTTTCTGCAATTACAGGAAATTCAATATTTAGTCCAAGTAATACGGCTTATATGGCTCACGTTGGTGGAGCATTGACAGGCTTTTTACTGATGTATTTTTGGAAGAAAAACGAATCGGATAAATACCGTTGGAATTAATTATGAGCACACTTCAAAATCTTAAATATAAATTTAATAATCTTGATATTTTTGGGAAGATCATTGCCATAAATGTGGTGTTGTTTATTGTAAACCTTCTTTTTTCAAGAGTACTAAAACTGAGTCTATTCGATTATTTTGTGTTACCATCGGATATTATGAATTTCATTGTGCAACCATGGTCGCTCTTAACCTATGGATTTATACACAACGGTTTCTTTCATGTGGCCTTCAATATGCTTTTTCTATATTATTTATCTAGGGTTTTGGTTAATCTGTTTAGACCTAAAATGATACTCAATGTCTATTTTTTAGGTATTATTTTTGGAGGCTTGGCGTACTTAATTGTAGCAAATCTTATCCCAACAAATTTTTTTGGTGCCAGGGGAATTTTACTCGGAGCTTCTGCAGGTGTTAGTGCACTTTTACTTTTTGTAGCTGCTTATATGCCAAATTCTGAGATCCGGTTATTTAATGCGTTTAACGTTAAATGGAAACATATTGCACTGGTCATCGTTGGTTTAGATTTATTTAGGATGCTACTTGGTTTTAATCAAGGTGGTTATTTGGCTCATTTTGGCGGTTATTTATTGGGTTATTTATATGCCACTAGACTTCAAAAAGGAAAAGACATTGGTGAAGGTTTTGAGAAAATGATGGATACTTTTGTAAGTTGGTTCAAACCTAAATCTAATCTAAAAACAGTACATCGTAAAAAAGAGAAAAGTGGCTATGCCGGAAAGACGAAAAAAGAATTTGACTCGTTTAATAAGCAGAAGCGAATAGATTTGATTCTTGATAAAATCAGTAAAAGTGGTTATGAGAGTCTAACGGCTGAAGAAAAAGAGTTTCTATTTAAAGTTGGCAAGGACTAAACATTTATGAAACGATTGAAATTAGGTAATAAGCTCATATTTCTTCTGAATTCTTTTGCAGCGTTCTTATTGCTTCTGTCGTATATATTGCCATACATACCTCCTAAAAGTTTTGGGTTTTTATCAGTTCTCAGCCTTGGTGTTCCTTTGCTGATTTTAATAAATCTTCTCTTCTTTATTTACTGGCTACTTAGTGTAAAAAAGCAGCTGATACTATCGTTAGTGGTTTTGATTATAGGTTTTCAATACCTCAATGCTATGTATAAATTTACAGCATCAAAAAAGGTTGCTGATGAGGATAATTTTTCAATAATGAGTTATAACGTTAGGATGTTCAATCTATATAAATGGCTTCCTAATGAAAATATTGAAGATGATATTATTTCTTTTATTGAATTTGAAAAGCCTGATGTTCTTTCCTTACAAGAATATCCACGTAGTGAGCGTATTAAATTAGAGGGTTATGAGCAATTTAATGGTACCTACGTAAAAAGTGCTAGAGGAGGACAGGCAATCTATTCGAGATTTCCAATAATCAATTCTGGATCTTTAGAATTTCCTAATACAAGTAATAATGCCATTTTTGTTGATATTTTAAAGCGAAAAGATACAATTAGAGTATATAACGTCCACTTGCAATCCGCAAGGATTAACCCTGAAGTAGAAGCCCTCAAAAAAGAATCTTCAGAAAATTTATTTAAAAGGGTTAGCTCCACTTTTAAAGCACAGCAAGAGCAAACAGAAATGTTATTAGAACATAAATCAAAATGCCCATATAAAGTTATAATTACAGGTGACTTTAATAATACAGCTTACTCTTATGTTTATAAAGAAATAAGAGCTGATTTTAAAGATGCATTTGAAAGTGCTGGAAACGGTTTTGGACGAACTTATGATTTTAAATTTTTTCCTGTGAGGATTGACTTCATACTAACAGATAGAGCTTTTACAGTCAATGGTTATAAAACGTATGATGTAAAATTATCTGACCATTTCCCTATTAAAGCTACACTGAAGCTTTAATTACATCATCCAACAATCTACTGTATCTGCAATGATATGAATAACTAGGCCTAAACCTAATAATCGAGTGGGTTTAGGAATAAGTAAAAGAATATAAACTACTATGGCATAGTAGGAGTGAAGTGGATGAAAATTAATACTGCAACGATTAGAAGCAAAAATTGGATTTGCCAATAAATGATCTAAGTCAATAAGCATTCCTAAAAGCATAATACCGTAAGCCTTTAACCACATTTTTTTAAAAAACAGCAAAGCAATAATTAGTGGTAAACCAAAGTGAATGCCATAATGAACTAAGGATTGAAACATATAATTATATGGTTTGTTGTTTCAAATACAGTTCTGAATTTGGACCTTCGTTAAACAGCAAATCCAATATGCTTAGATTAGGGATAAAACCATGTTTTTCTGTAAATACTTGTACGTAAGGCTTAAATTTGATGGGTTGATGGTTTGGGTTTACCAAAACTCTTAAATCCGTTTTGTGTTCTGGTTTTTTATCAAAATTTTCAGTTACAGAAATTGAGAGATTCAAATCAAGACATTCTGAAATAATATCAAAACATTTCAAATTAAAATCTAGAATAAATCTGTACTGCTTTTCAAATAACGGCATTAAGTCATCAATATAGAACTCAAAAAAAGGAGACATGCTGTAAGCCGATTGTAATGATTTTAAATGTTGCAGTTGCCATTGTTCATCATTTGCAATTTTTACATCTTTATAAAGTTGCCTGTTTTTTTGAGTATAACTAACAGGAGCCGTTAAAGATAATTTACCATTGGCACTATAGATTTCCATGCGGTTTCTATAGGTTTGCTTTTGGTAATTGTCGCAAACTTCAAAATAAACAACCTCAGAATTTACCATTGCAGCAAAATGTGCCAAGTTTGGAAAATAAGTTGGATGTATAAGACAATCCATATTGTCTTTTTTTAGGTTGTTATGCTTTTTCCTTTTTACGCTTTCTCCATTTGTTAAAACCATAAATAGCAACTAGAAATATTAAGAATGGAATTAGGTATGAAGTACGTTTGCCATTACCACTAACTGTTGTGAAAACGCGATCCCAACGAATGCTCCAATTTTTAATGCCGTCATTAATGCCATCAATACTCATCCAAATGAACACAGGTTTGCCAAACGTATGATCGAAAGGCACAAAACCCCAAAATCGACTGTCAATGGAATTATGGCGATTATCACCCATCATCCAATAATAGTCTTGTTTAAATGTATAATCAGTTGCCAACTCATCATCAATAAAAATTTGGTTTCCTCTGGTCACGACTTTATGGCCTTCATATTCCTCAATGGCGCGTTTATAAACTGAAATATTATCGGCTGATAATTCTAAAGTGCCTCCAGCTTTTGGTATCCAAAGTGGGCCAAAAAAATCAATATTCCAATTGTAGCTTGGATCTTGTGGAAAAATGTTTTCTCCTTCACCTTTAACTTTACGTAGTTCGGAAATTTCTGCAACTTCAGGGTGGTTTTTTAATTGCGCAACGGCTTCATCTGTCGCTGCAGGAATAAGGTAAGAGCCTTGAGTGTTACCTCGACCTAAGCCATCTGTAATATCATATTTTTTTAAGATTTCATAAATTCTTGCTGGCTGTAGATTACGATTAAAAATTATTTCATAAGAAAACTGAATTTTAGCTCTGTTTGGTAATTTATTCTGTTTTCCATTTATGTAAACATAGCCATTTCGTACTTCTAAAGTATCACCAGCAACACCAACACAGCGCTTTACCAAGTTGGTTTTTTTGTCGATTGGTTTATAATAATTACGATCTGGATTAAATTTATTCATATCCAAAAGCGTATCTGCAGGTTGGTTAAAAACAACAATATCGTTACGTTCAATGTTTTCAAAACCAGGTAATCTCAGATAGGGAAGCTGAAGCTTATTTTGCCATGATGTATTTCGGTCCTCAAAATTATCGTCATATAAATAAGATTTGGTTTTTATAACCGGAATAGTGTCATGTACCATTGGAGCACCAACTGTGGTCATAGGAGCTCTTGGACCATAGTGTAACTTACTCACAATTAAAAAATCACCAACCAATAAAGATTTCTCTAAAGATGACGACGGAATTACAAAAGGTTGAAAGAAATAAGTATGAACAATCGTTGCTGCGACTATAGCAAATAATATGGAGGTAATCCATTCTCCTGTTGATGTCTTTGGCTTAAGAGTTCTGTCTTCTATATAGTGTACATCAGCTACATAATTTAGGTAGAAATTATAAAACCCAAGCGAAACAATGGCGATAAGTGCATCTAATTTAGTGTCCTTACCAAAGCTACGAGCGGTTTCTACCCAAACAGCAGGAATCATAATCAAATTAACAATTGGTAAAAATAACAGAATCACCCACCACCAAGGACGACTGATTATCTTCATAAGAATTACGGCATTGTAAACAGGCACAAATGCTTCCCAAGCCTTTCTACCGGCTTTAACATAAAGTTTCCATGTGCCAAGGCCATGAATGATTTGTATAATCAATAAAAAAATAAACCACTGTGTCCAGCTCATTGTTTTGTATTTTGTCTAAGGTTGGTTGTAAATATTTTAAATTATTTCAATAAAACAGCAAGTTAACCAATGTTTAACACATCTTTCATAGTGAAAACACCTTTTTTGCCTTTTATCCATTCCGCTGCAATAACTGCTCCTTGTGCAAACCCTTTTCTACTGTGCGCTGTATGTTTAATGCTCAAGGAATCAATTTCAGAATTATAGCTTACTTCGTGAGTGCCAGGAATTCCTTCTATTCGTTTTGCATTAATATGAATTTGGTTTGATTTGGGTTTTTCCAAATTCCAGTTTTCATATTCTGAATGTTCAATAATTTGCTCAGCTAAAGTAATAGCTGTTCCACTGGGTTCATCTAGCTTTTGGGTGTGATGGATTTCTTTAATATTAACGTTATAGTCTTTAAACCCAGACATTAATTGACTTAACTTATTATTGATTTCAAAAAAAATATTGACACCCAAACTAAAGTTAGAGGCATATAGAAACGCTCCGTTTTTTGATTTGCAATAATCAACAATCTCATCGTAGTTTTCTAACCAACCTGTAGTACCAGAAATCACAGGTATATTAGCATCTAAAGCACGTTGTATGTTTTCTACAGCGGTAGATGGTAAGCTAAAATCTATGGCTACATCTGTAGTAGAAAAATCAAAAGTAGTGGTATCGCTTGTGGCTTTTAACGTAATGTTATGGTTGCGTTCTAAAGCAATAGTTTCAATGCTTTTGCCCATTCTGCCATAACCGAGTAAAGCTATATTCATATTAAAACTTAAAGTTTAGAGTTAATCCTAAATCGCCTGCGTTTTCCATTTGATTGTATTGGTAATGCGGACTTAAACTTAAATTTTCATCTACATTAAACTGGAGGAGGTGCGCATCTACATTAGCATCAATAATATTTAAAACATACAAGCCAACGGTTACCAATAGTGATATTTCTTTATTTCGTCTAAACTGATTTTGAGCACGTTCTAAACCATCTAATGATAAAGCACCAAAAAATTCATCATCTTTAAAACCAGCAAGACGTCTTTTGTATGCATCTCTGTAACGGTTATATTGCTTATCGTTACGTGAGTAAAAATAAATTCCTGTACCAATGGCTCCCCAAACTATTGGGATTTTCCAATATCTTTTGTTGTATGCTTGCCCTAATCCTGGTAGAATTGCTGAATAGAACGCTGCTTTTGAAGGACGTAAAGGATCAATTTCTTTTTTAACAATAGGTTGATCCTCCAGCATCACAACCTCATTGTTCAAACCAATATTGGTGCTGTCCTTTTCTTTATTTTGTGTAAATGAAAATGTAACTGTAAACAAGCACAGTAAAAGGATATAGATGCGGTTATTTAGCACTCTTGACTAATTTTTTTATACGATTGAAATCTTCTTCAGAATGAAAGGGAATTGTAATTTTTCCACTACCATTCTTAGAAACCTTAACGTCAATTTTGTGTCCAAAGTATTCCGAAAACTCTTTAACCCCTTTTTTGATGTGTTTAGGAATTTCTGGAGTTGTGGTTTCCGTTGAAGCAGGAGTGTTAGAGTTAAGGTTTTTTACCAACATTTCAGTTGCTCTTACAGAGAGTTTATTGCTGATAATTTTTTCGTAAACTTCAAGTTGGTCAATAGGGCTTTCAATATTAACCATAGCTCTGCCGTGACCCATGCTAATAAAGCCATCACGCATTCCGGTTTGTATTATTGGGTCTAATTTTAGCAAACGTAAGTAATTGGCAATGGTAGAACGCTTTTTGCCAACACGCTCACTCATTTGCTCTTGTGTGAGGTTGATTTCGTCAATTAAACGTTGGTAGGACAATGCGATTTCCACAGGATCTAAATCTTGGCGTTGAATGTTTTCAACCAAAGCCATTTCTAAAGATTCTTGGTCGTTAGCTATTCTTATATAAGCAGGAATAGATTCAAGCCCAATTAATTTTGAAGCTCTAAAACGACGCTCACCAGATACCAATTGGTATTTATTGAACGATAATTTTCTAACGGTTATAGGCTGAATAACTCCAAGTTCTCTAATAGATGAAGCCAATTCACGCAATGTTTCTTCATTAAAATTGGTTCTAGGCTGAAAAGGGTTGACCTCAATGCTATCAATATCCAATTCAACAATATTACCAACAACTTTGTCTGCGTTTTTGTCTTCAGCAGATTTTATATCATTTTCGGGATCTTTCAGTAAGGCTGAAAGTCCACGTCCTAATGCTTGTTTTTTTGTTGCCTTCGCCATTATGCTTCATTTTTTTTTAATCAATTCTTTGGCCAAGTTTAAATAATTGGCAGCTCCTTTGCTGCTCACATCATAATTAATGATACTTTCACCATAACTTGGTGCTTCACCCAAACGCACATTTCTTTGAATAATGGTATCAAAAACCATATCAGAAAAATGCTTCTGTACTTCTTCCACAACTTGGTTTGATAGACGTAACCTCGAGTCGAACATAGTTAATAACATACCTTCAATATCTAAGGCTTGGTTATGTATTTTCTGTACGCTCTTAATAGTATTCAACAATTTACCTAAACCTTCAAGTGCAAAATATTCGCATTGAATAGGAATAATCACAGAATCTGATGCTGTGAGTGCATTTAATGTTAAAAGACCTAAAGATGGTGCGCAATCTATAAGAATATAATCATAATCAGATTTTAATTCTGTTATGGCTTTTTTGAGCATATATTCTCTTTGGTCTTTGTCAACCAATTCAATTTCAATCGCAACAAGATCAATATGTGCCGGAATTATATCCACATTTGGCGCATTAGAAGCAACTATAGCATCTTTTACAGCAATGGTATGTTCTAACACTTGGTATGATCCAATTTCAATATTGTCAATATCTATACCCAAGCCAGAACTTGCGTTAGCCTGAGGATCTGCATCTATAAGTAGGACTTTCTTCTCTAGCGCACCTAAAGAAGCCGCTAAGTTTACAGAGGTTGTTGTTTTACCAACACCTCCTTTTTGATTAGCAATTGCAATGATTTTACCCATTAAATGATTTGGTTATTTGAGGGTTTAAAAATACGATTATTTATGAGTATAGGAAATTGAAGTTGTTAACACTTGTTAGATTTGTTCTTTTTGAAAAGCTTTAAGAATATTACTTATTTTTTTTGGCACGAATCATTTTTTCCAAGTCATCCCATTGATCTTCTGAAACACCTGAAAGCATATTGAATTCTCCAGCTCCCATAAGCCATTCTCCTCCATCAATAGTAATGACTTCACCATTGACATAGGCAGAGAAGTCAGAAACCAAATAAGCGGCTAAATTTGCTAATTCTTGATGTTCACCAACACGTTTTAGAGGTACTTTTTTAGCCATATCAAATTTTTCTTGAAGATTACCTGGCATTAGTCTGTCCCAAGCACCTTTTGTAGGGAAAGGTCCTGGTGCAATAGCATTAAAGCGCATACCATATTTTGCCCATTCTACGGCTAAACTCCTTGTCATTGCCAATACTCCAGCTTTTGCAGCTGCGCTTGGCACTACGTAGCCTGAACCTGTCCAAGAATAGGTTGTAACAATACTCAGCACGTTGGTATTGGTTTGTTTGGCATCTATCCAATGTTTACCAAAAGCCAACATACAGTTTTTTGTACCTTTTAAAACAATGTCTATAATCACATCAAATGCTCTTGGCGATAAGCGTTCAGTAGGCGAAATAAAGTTGCCTGCAGCATTATTTAGTAATACATCTACCTTCCCGAATTCTTTTATAACAGCTTCACGCATAGCTTCTACTTGGTGGTATTCGCGTACATCGCATTGTAATGGTAAACATGTTCCGTCAGTTTCTGTTTCTAATTCTTTTGCTGTGTTTTTGAGTTTATCTAAATCACGAGAAGTTATAGCAACATTTGCACCAAGTTCTAAAAAGTATTTGGTCATAGCTTTGCCAAGACCGCTTCCGCCACCTGTAACTACTATGGTTTTGCCTTTTAGGGCATTGTCTCTTAGCATTTTGTTTGTATGGTTCATGGTGATATGTAAATTAATAAGTTCAATAGTTTTTTAATCAATCAATCAATCAATCAAAATCTCCAAAATCTGAATTGCAGCATCACTAATTTTAGTACCTGGTCCAAAAACGGCAACAGCACCAGAATCAAATAAATATTGGTAATCTTGTTGCGGAATCACTCCACCAACAATAACCATTATATCATCCCTTCCGTAAGCTTTTAGTTCTTCAATAACCTGTGGCACTAAAGTTTTATGTCCTGCAGCTAAACTAGATACGCCTAAAATATGCACATCGTTTTCAACGGCTTGTTTGGCAGCTTCCTTCGGTGTTTGAAATAGTGGTCCAATATCTACATCAAAACCAACATCAGCGTAACCAGTTGCCACCACTTTTGCACCTCTATCATGTCCATCTTGTCCCATTTTGGCAATCATAATACGAGGTCTGCGTCCATCTTGTTCTGCAAACTGATCTGCCAATTCTCGTGCACGTTTAAAACTGCTATCGTCTTTTATTTCTTTACTATACACTCCGCTAAATGATTTAATTTGTGCTTTGTAACGTCCAAATTCAGCCTCTAAAGCATCACTTATTTCGCCTAATGTGGCACGATGTCTTGCAGCTTCTACTGCTAAAGCTAATAAATTTTCCTCACCTGTTTTGGCTGCTTTGGTTAATTTTGAAAGTGCTTCACTTACGGCATTAGTATCGCGACTAGCCTTTATAGCATCTAACCTTTCTATTTGTTGGTTTCTAACGGTTTGATTATCTACTTCCAAAGTTTGAATTGGATCTTCTTGGTCACGCCTGTATTTATTTACTCCCACAATCACATCTTGACCAGAATCGATACGCGCTTGTTTTCTAGCAGCAGCTTCTTCTATACGGAGTTTAGGAATGCCAGCTTCAATAGCTTTTGTCATTCCGCCTAATTCTTCAACTTCTTCAATAAGTTCCCATGCTTTTTGTGCAATATCGTGCGTTAGTTTTTCAACATAATAACTGCCAGCCCATGGATCTACGGTTTTGGTAATATAGGTTTCTTCCTGTAAATAAATTTGTGTATTTCTAGCAATTCGAGCTGAAAAATCAGTTGGTAAAGCAATGGCTTCATCTAAGGCATTGGTATGTAAACTTTGTGTGCCGCCAAAAGCAGCAGCTGAGGCTTCGATACAAGTTCTGGCAACATTGTTAAATGGATCTTGTTCTGTTAAACTCCATCCAGATGTTTGGCAATGCGTACGTAATGCTAATGATTTTGGATTTTGAGGGTTGAACCGCTTTACCAATTTTGCCCACAACATTCTTGCGGCACGCATTTTGGCTATTTCCATAAAGTGGTTCATGCCAATAGCCCAAAAGAAGGATAGGCGAGGAGCGAAAGTGTCAATGTCCATACCAGCTTCTAGCCCTTTTCTAATATACTCTAAACCATCTGCCAAGGTGTAAGCCAATTCAATATCACAGGTTGCTCCAGCTTCTTGCATGTGATAACCCGAAATACTGATACTGTTGAATTTTGGCATGTTTTTGCTCGTATATTCAAAAATATCTGAGATGATTTTCATTGAGGGAGTTGGAGGGTAAATGTAAGTGTTCCGCACCATAAACTCTTTTAGAATATCATTTTGAATAGTGCCAGTCAGTTGTTCTGGTTTAACTCCTTGTTCCTGGGCAGCAACAATATAAAAAGCCATGATAGGTAAAACAGCACCATTCATAGTCATTGAAACTGACATTTTATCGAGTGGAATCTGATTGAAAAGCACTTTCATATCTTCTACAGAGTCAATAGCTACACCTGCTTTGCCAACATCACCAACCACGCGCTCGTGATCGGAATCATAACCTCTGTGTGTTGCCAAGTCAAATGCAACAGATAAACCTTTTTGGCCTCCGGCTAAATTACGTCTGTAAAACGCGTTACTTTCTGTGGCAGTTGAAAATCCGGCATATTGCCTAATTGTCCATGGTCTGCGAACATACATTGTAGAATATGGTCCACGAAGGTTTGGAGCAATGCCAGCGACAAAATTAAGGTGTTCAAGATTTTCTAAATCCTCTTTTGAATAGGTTGACTTTAGGTTAATATCCTCAGCAGTTCTAAATTGACTTTTAGCTTTTTGCTTTTGGTCTTTGGTTTTTGGATTTAACTCTATATGTTGAAGATTCTTTCTTGACATTTTAAATGTTTTTAATGAAGAATAACCTGTCTCTTATACACATCTCCGAGCCCACGAGACCGAGGCTGATCTCG
>OJDK01000562.1_pt1 | contig 13918 bp, 12 predicted proteins | sample 1592791 | NCBI WGS metagenome assembly OJDK01 (sample SAMN05416878, study PRJEB24817) | seawater metagenome | isolation source: Sea water | place: Canada:Atlantic | collected 2013-11
TACGAGATCAGCCTCGGTCTCGTGGGCTCGGAGATGTGTATAAGAGACAGATTCTCTACAGTGTCATTTACTGTAAATATCCATTATTGTCACGAAAACACTTTTAAATAAAAAAGCCATCATTTATGCCTGTTGGGATACAGCACTTAAATTACCAATGACTAAAGCCAGTTTTATAGAAAACACTATATTGCTAGTTATGGTAAGCTTAAGGTCAATCTTTTAAAATTAAAAATAGTATGGAAAATTCAAAAGAACACTCAAACAAAGGCAACTACAAAACCTTTTTATTGATGCTGGCTTGCTCATTTGTAGCCATGTACATTACAATGTATTTAAACACCTTTGCCATAGACCACGTATGGTTTAGCCTAACCCGATTTTACATGACATGTTTGGGGATTTCAGCTATGTCAGTAATTATGTGGTTTTTTATGCGAAAAATGTATAACAACAAAAAGAAGAATGTAACCATACTATTAGGAAGTTTTATACTGTTTGTTGCAGCATTAGGATTGGTAAGGACACAAGCCCCAATTATTGGAGATGTCCTTTGGATGAAAGCAATGATACCACACCATTCTATTGCTATTTTAACAAGTGAAAGGGCAGACATTCAAGACCCAGAAGCCAAAAAATTAGCAGAAGACATCATTGAAGCACAGCGTAAAGAAATTGAGCAAATGAAATCAATGATAAAACGACTAGAGGATGAAAAATAATAAAGTATTCTGAAATATGGTTTACTACTGCCAGTAATTGGGTTAGTTGCGTTTAGTGGTGCGTAAAAATTTGTTGTAGCCTCATTTCTAAGGAACTACATCAGGGAAAATTACTAAAATAAAAATCCCAGACAGTTGAAGTAAGTTGATTTTGGTGTAGAATATATTAGTATTAAATTAACTAATACCGTTAAAGCCTATAGGTATTAAGTTAATTTTATTAAAATACTTTACCTTTTTTAGACCTTTATAGAGTATTTATATGGAATCATTTTTAGAACAATGGGCAGAGGCGGCATATACAACGGTAGGCTTCTTCTGGATGGCACTTTGGGCTTTTATCTTGGGATATATTATCAGTAGTATGATTCAGATTTTTGTAACCGAAAAACGGATGCAGAAAGCGATGGGGAAAAATGAAGCAAAAAGCGTACTCATAGGTACTTTCTTTGGTTTTATAAGTAGTTCTTGCAGTTTTGCTGCTTTGGCATCTACAAAATCTATCTTTAAAAAAGGAGCAAGTTTTGTTTCATCAGTAGCATTTCTGTTAGCATCTACAAATTTGGTAATTGAATTAGGAATTATTATTTCAATCTTTTTGGGTTGGCAATTTGTTGTAGGAGAATATATAGGAGGCATTTTACTCATTGGAGTTTGTTGGGTTATAATCCGTTTAATAAATCCCAAAAAGCTTATTGAAAATGCAAGAAAAAATCTAAAAAGTGAAGATGATGACTCAGAGACATATTCCCAAGACTGGAAATCCCAAATAAAAAAAGAAGCAAATTGGGCACGTGTTGCCAAAAAGTATAAAATGGAATGGCAAATGGTCTGGAAGGATGTTACCGTCGGCTTTACCATTGCGGGTATTGTAGCTGCTTTTGTACCAGATTCATTTTTTCAAACTTTATTTATAAACAGTGGTCAGGGCAATACCGATTTTACATTTTTTGAGATTTTAGAGCATATTATTGTTGGACCAATCGCTGCATTCTTAACCTTTATTGGCTCTATGGGAAACATACCATTAGCAGCTTTGCTTTTTGGAAAAGGAGTAAGTTTTGCCGGAGTTATGGCTTTTATTTTCAGTGACCTTGTTGTGTTTCCAGTATTAAGAATCAATGCAAAATATTATGGATGGAAAATGTCTCTGTTTATACTGTTTCTATTATTTACAGCCTTAATAGTAACATCCTTTACTTTGCATTATACCTTTGATTTGTTCAGTATATTGCCAGACCCATCTCAGGTTAAAATTACAGAAGAGGGTTTTTTTAAAGTTAATTATACGTTTTACTTGAATATTGCATTTATAGTAATTTCAGGCTATTTGATCTATTTAGGGTTTTATAAGAAAAAGGATATAAAAAATAAAATGAGTGAAATGGCTCCAAAGAGTAAGTTGCTTGAAAATATTTTAAAATACAGTGCTTTTATTTGTTATGTATGGTTATTCTTGGGATTACTCATTAAATTATTTTATAATTAATAGAAAAAAAGTTAATGGCATACAGTACAAAAACCTATAAGGTATCAGCAACACTTATTTGTTTGTTGGGAGTAATATTTTTCAGCAAAAATTGTGAAGCACAAACTTATACAAAACAAGAATTGAAGGATTCTTTAGCTAAGATGCCTTATTTTTCAATCCACAAGGACAACTATTTTATTTCTGGTGTGCCAACTAATAAACCTATTAATAGATCAACAGCTGATGCCAAATACCAAATTAGTTTTAAACAGATTCTTACACGGAGTAAATTACCGTGGGAAACTTATTTGTTTTTGACTTATACCCAAAAAGCATTTTGGGATATTTACAGGGAATCCTTTCCGTTTAATGATATTAATTTTAATCCATCCATAGCTGTAGGTAAGATTTTTTATGATAAGGAAAATAAACTGAAAGGGATTGGTGCATTATCTTTTGAGCACGAGTCTAATGGTAGAGATAGTATTTTTTCCAGAACTTGGAACCGTATAAGCTTAGAATATACAACGAGCTTGCATAAAAATACCATTGGCAGTTTTAAAGTTTGGGCACCATTTGCATATAAGAAAGGCAATCCCGATCTTTTAGAATACGTTGGCCTGGGAGAAGTCAAAGTTTCACATACTCTAAAACCAGATAAGTGGATTTTTGATATTAGGTTGAGAAAAGGCTTAAATTTTGAAGCAAAAGGATCAGTAAGGTCACGGATTTATTTTAATCCATTTAAAAACAACGTATCTAACCAATACATTATGTTAGAGTGGTTTGTTGGCCAAGCTGAGGGTTTGCTTAATTACCAACAATCACGGAGTATGATACGCATAGGCTATGTGATAAGAACAGATGAGTTTAAATGGCTTAGAGGAAAATAATCAATATAATATTTATTCAGTTTTTTTGAAGTTTAGTTAACATAACAAACAATTAAGGTCAACTAAAAGTTGAGGTTAAATAATTTGAAATAAAACATTTTTACTCCTAGAGCTCATTTATTTAACGAGTAAGTTATTTTTGATTTTAAGAATTTCCTTATGAGTAAGTTTTAAGCCTTTTTGTAAGTAATTATCAAAAGAACCATATTCCCTTTCAATAGTTTTAAAAGAAGATTGTAAGTGAGCTTTAAATACTGAAAAAGATTTTGCCAAATGTTTTAAATCTTCTGGAAACATTGCTTTCATTGGTTTTACTCCATATACATTGGATGCTAAAAAATCATTATAAATGTCTTCATCAGCATAGCCCAATAATTTCATTACAATTGTAGATGCAAAACCCGTCCTTGTTGCACCACCTTGGCAGTGGAACACAATAGGATAGTTTTTCTTGTCTGCAAGTGTTTTCATAAAAATGCTATACTCTTCTGTGAAATGAGGTAGTGTGGCATATTTATCACTCTTTTGGGTTACATAATCAATTTTCTTGGCTTTTAAAATACTATCTATTTTATGAAAATTACCAGAATAAAACCATTTGCCCACCATTTTACCTGTTTCGTCATCAAAATTAGACATAAAACCACCTCCATCTTCTGAAATTCCTGGATTCATCCAAAGCTTTACAGTTTTTAATTTTACATCAGGTTCATCAGAGGTTTCAGTTCTAAAATCTATAACAGTTTTAATACCTAAATTTTCAAGGTAAGCGACATCCTTTGTTGTGAGTTGGTTTAAAGCATCAGCCCTATAAAGTGTATTTTTTTTAATTTTAATTTCGGAATTTTTAGCAACCGTAATTGGCCTAAAGTTATCAGCACCTTCCAAAACATAGTTAATATTCAGTTTTTCGCAATTTTCAGGAAAATTGACTTCAAACGGATTGGCACAATAATTATTTTGTTCAATGGTCTCTTGTCCATAATTTATAAAACCCATTAAGAAACATGGTAATAGTATTAATACTTTTTTCATTGGTGTGTAATTTTATAGGAATTTTAAAATTAAGTTGAATAATTTCAGGACCCATAAATAACTTGAGTCCTGAAATATTTTGTAGAATTTAACTATTGCAATAGATTAGTGCGGATGTTATTGATGTCTGTGTCCGTAAGGTTTAATCCTTTGTGCAGATAATTGTCAAATGAACCATATTCTTTGTCAATTGCAGTAAAGCTTGCTCTAAGCTGTTCAGCATTTGCTCCATAAGAAGGCTCTAAAGATTTTACGCCCATTTTGTACATGCCCGAAATATTTTTGTAAGTAAATAGGTTTGTCGTTACATAATCTTGAATAATGGCATCATTACTAAAACCGAGGGTTTTTAGTACTAAAGCCGAAGCGAAACCAGCTCTGTCCTTACCACCTTGGCAGTGAAACACCAATGGGTAATTAGATGGATTAGCTAACATTTTCATGAAATTACCATAAGATTCCTCAAATTGTAAAGGGAAGGATTCATAACGTTCAATTCTTGATTTTGCCATATCGATATTATTCAACTTTAAAACGCTATCTACTTTTTTAAAATTACCGTCCATGTACCACGTTCTGATTTTATTGTAAGTTTCATCATCAATTAATGTTTCGAGCTCATCAGGATTTCTACCGATAGGATAATTTACGGCTTTAGTTACTGTATTAATTTTCTTGTCTGGATCTTCCTTTATTTCATTTTCATATCTAAAATCCACAACCGATTTAAGGTTCATGGCTTCCAATTTTTTGATGTCGGCTTTAGTAAGCTCATGAAGCGCATCAGAGCGAAACAATATTCCTGGTTTTAGCTTTCCATTGGCAACATTAAACTCTCTGAAATTATTTGCACCCTCTAGCATAGATTTTCCTGTGATTTGATCTTTGTTTTCAGGAAGCTCAATGCCTAATTCATCTACCGTGATCGTGCTGTTGTAATTGTAAAGTAATTTAGATTTTAATTGTTCTATCTCTCTTTTACAAACACCTAATGCTTCACATAGGTAATTATTTACATTGCCGTATTTTGAATCAATAGCATCAAAAGCAGCGTTAATATAACTTACTTTTACGCCCATCAACTTTCTTAATTTATCAGCATCAATACCATAAAAAAGGGCAGCTTTTTCAATTTTATCCTCACTGACACCATGGGTGAGATAATTGGTCAATAGATATTCATTTATTATGATTTTCCTTTCAACACCTAAGGCAGATAAAATCATTGCAGAAGCAAATCCGGCTCTGTCTTTACCAGCAGAACAATGATAAAGTATTGGGTAATTTTTATTATTTAATAGAAGTTTAAAAAAATCTGTATAGCTTTTGGAAGCTGTATTGACGAAACCTCTATTAGCTTCCTGCATAAGCATATCACCATCAAAGTCATCAGATTCAAGTTGTTTTAACACCTCCTTAGGCGAAATAGTGTCGTCTCCAATTGTGATTCTTACTGTGTTGATTGTTTCGATATTTGGCCATGTATCAGGATCTTCTTCTATTTCAGCATCTTGTCTAAAATCGCATATTGTTTGTACATTTAAGGATTTAAGCATTTCAAATTCATCATTATTAATTTCAGAAAGCATACCAGATCTATATATCAATCCCCATTTTACTTGGTAGCCATCTTTGGTAAATAAACCACCAAGATCTCTGGCGTTTTCAGCACCTTCAATAGCTAAATGCCTATTAGAAAGATACACGGAATCCTTACCTGAAACTGCCAAAAAGTAATGTCTTTTATTGCCTAGATCTTTATCTAGTATCCCTTTCTCGTTAAAAATGATAGGTTTACCAATGGTATGGTCTGCATTTAAATTATAAAGTTTCCAATCTTTTATTTGAGGTGCATTGAAAATCAAGTTTTTTTGGTTTTCATCAAATGTAATAGCTAGATCTTCGTTCAAAGATTTTTTAGGTCTAGGTGTTTCTTTGTAATCTCCACAAGAGGTAAAAATTACCATTGCAGCTAATACGGTGTATATTCTTTGTAATATCATGATTTTATATTTTTTAATTTACTGTAACAATATTGCTACAGTAGTTTGTTTTTTGACTTTTATTAAAAGAGATTGACTCTTAAGCCTAATTGACCTCTTATTGAATAATATTCTGTTTGTTCTGGTCTATTAGATGTGCCATGATAATATCTAAGCGGTTCATTGGTTAAATTATTTACTTCAGCAAAAATTTTGATTTTATCAGAAATAGAAAATGAAGTACTGAAATCTAAGGTTAAATTCTTGTCATAATATCTGTAATGACTTGGTCCTGCTGCGACACGATATTCATCCACGTACTCTCCTTTAAAATTTGCGGCAACTCTTGCTGTGAGTCCATATTTTTCATAAAAAAGAGATGCATTGTAAATATGTTCTGGTTGGTTAATTAGGGTTTGTGTATCTGTGGTTACTTCTCCGGTTGCGGAATCAAAATTGGGAACATCCACTTCAGATTTGGTATAAGTATAGTTGGCATCAACACCAAATCCGTCTAAAAAACCAGGTAAAAAAGTAAAGCGTTTTACAAATGCCAATTCAAAGCCCAACAAATAACCATCCTCCAAGTTTTGTGGTTCTTGAATACGAACTGTGTTTCCATTTACAGTTTCTTGGCTCAGATTTTGAAAGATAATATCTGATAAATCTTTATAGAACACACCTGCGGAAACAACACCAACATCCTTAAAGAAATATTCACCCAGTAAGTCAAAATTGTTTGAGTAGGTTGGTTTTAAATCTGGATTACCACCGCTTATTAAGGTAATGCCACTTCCTGTATCAGATATTGTTCTGTTAGGATTGATGTCTGCAAAATTTGGTCTGGCTAAACTTTTTGTATAAGCAGCACGAAGGTTAAAATTTTCTTTTGGTGAGTATTTGAAATGTATGGATGGTAAAAATGATCCATAGGAAGCATCTGCATTAAAACTGGTTAAATTTTCTTCTGTATCATATTCAAACCCATCTAAATCAATATTTGTTTGTTCAAAACGTGCTCCAGCGGTTAGGGATAATTTTTCTGTTAGTTTCCAGTCTCCCATAGCATAGAAAGCAGCTACATTTTCTGTACCTTTAAAGCCACTCAATTCGTTTGGCAAAGCACCACCAGTAAAATTATCTGTAGAAAAATAATTATCAGGATTATCAACAAAGATGTCTTGCATTAATCTGCCAAGGGCATCTTCAGTCATCATTTCATCTAATAAGATATCCGAATATGGTGTATTTAACTCTTCTAAAAATCCGCCTCTTAAATCGTATGGTTCCATTTCAAAATCAGAATAGAAAGGAATTGGCACATCAGCACCAGCAAAAGCAGCAGGCACAAAAAACACCTGTCTGTTAACTGCTTCACGACGCTTATTTCTATATTTACCACCAATTTTATAAGTTGCATCACTTGTTGGGTTGTATTTTAAGTTTACCTGACCTACATAATCTTTTTCCTCAGAGTCTGCAATGAAAACACCTGCATTACTTAGGGCAAGTGCTTGAGGAATTAAAGGTCCATCAAAACCAGGCTGAAAAACGTCACCAGAGCCACCAACACCATTTGGGGAATCAAAATCCCAATACGTAAAATTATCTAAAGATGTATTTGAAAATGTGCCGCCTTGCTGAAACTGTGCGATTTGAATACCTTTTAATCCATCGGGTAAACCACTATTGTTACCTAGAGTAAAAGTTGTTTTGTAAATAGAGCCTTTCCAGTCTAAATTTAATTTTGAGTTAATCCTGTGATTTCCTCCTAATTCACCACCATAAAGTTCAGTTTTAAAGCCACCGTTTCTGATTGTGATTTCAGCACTTCCTTCATTTTCAGCTTCGTCTGGGCCCTCTGGAAAATTAAAATTGTGTTGGCGTGCAAATTCATCATCTAAAAATACATCGTAGATTGCTCTTACAATAAATTGGTTATTGTCATTTAAATCATATTCTGCTGCAGTATTAAGACCAACAGTTTTCCTACCTCCTTCATAATCTCTAAGTTGAAGATTATTTACAGAAAATCCTTGTGTTCCTGGTTGATCAAAATTGTATTCTAATTCATAATTATCTGAGGCCCAAGGTCTGTCCCATATTGCAGCAGATACTAAAAATCCGAATTTATCACTAATACGGTCACCTATTATTAAGGAAGCGTTGTAAGACCCTTTTTGTACTTGATCATTGTAACCACCAGCCGCACTTACATTTAAAGTAAAATCGTCTGGTGCGGTACGGGTTTTGAAATTGATTGAGCCACCTATAGCATCACCTTCCATATCTGGCGTCAGTGCTTTGGTTATAATTGCATATTCTATAAGTTCTGTTGGTATAACATCTAAAGCTACTTGCCTAGAACCACTAAAGCCATCTGCAGAAGGTAGTCTGTCACCGTTTTCAAGGTTAGAACTCCATTCAATAGGAGTGCCTCTAACTATGGCAAAACGTCCTTCTCCTTGGTCTCTTTCAATAGTTACACCAGGAACACGCTGCACAGCTTCTGCTGCATTTCGGTCTGGTAATTTTCCAATACCATCTGCTGCAAGTACGTTAGAAATTGATGCTGCATTCTTTTGAATTGCCAAAGCCCTTCTTTGTGATGGTAAAAAGCTACTTTTTATAACAACTTGCTCTAAGGCTTCCACTGATTCTGTTAGGGTAATAATCCCCAAATTGTTATTAGAACGAGCAGTTACATTCAATTCTTTTTCTAAAGTCTGATATCCCAAAAAGGATATCAATAATGTTTGTGCTCCCTTTTTTACATTAACGAGTGTGAAGTTACCGTCAATATCACTAGTGGTACCAATAGTTTGTCCTTTTACTGTGATATTAACAAATGGCAAACTTCCATTTACATCTTTAATTTGCCCAGAAACAGAACCTGTTTCTTGGGCATACAGCATTACTGTAAACATGCAACTCAAAATGCATGATACTAATTTTAGCTTTAAGCAATTGTTCAAGGTAATCATCTTAATTAATTTTGGTTTATGAGACAAAACTATTTCGACTGTATAAAATTTAAGTTCAAACTAAGCGAGAGGGTCAATAAAAAGTTCGCGCCATACAATCCGAACTTATTTTTTTAGAGTTTTGTAGGGTTAGTTAGGGTTTTTATCTAAACGTTATTAAATTGTAAATTAGAGAACAGTTTGTTTTCTGTAGGCAGATGGAGTCATACCTTCTAATTTTTTGAAGTAGTTGAAGAAGGTTGTTTTTGAATTAAAACCGCAATCATAAGCAAGGTAAACTAAGTTTTCTTTTTTAGAAGAATCTGTTATTCTCTTCTTAAACTCATTAACCCTATACTCATTTATAAACTGATAAAAAGTTTTGTTTAAGTTCACGTTTAAAGCCTCGGTAAGATGATGCTTTGGTACATTCATTTTTTTTGACAACTCATCAAGTGTTAAATCTGGTTTTAGGAAGAGTTTGTTCTTTTCCATAAGAAGTACTAACTGATCAACATACTCATTTGATTTATTGTCTGTTAAACCCGATTTTTTATATGCAGCTTTCTCTAATTCAAGATTTGCATCAATAGTTGATTTCTTTCTTTTAGGCTCTTTGAAGTAATGTCTAAGAATACTCATTAAAACGAAAAAAAGACATATAAAATTTACATACCGAAATAATATAGATTCCTCTTTAAACAAGATATAGGGTGTTATTACCGCTATACCAGGAGTAAGCATTAACCAAAGGGGAACCCTAAACCACCATAATTTTTTTTGTTTTTCTTGTTTTTACCTAGATGAAAAAGCAGATAGATACAATATCCCGAAACACTAACAAATGCTACAAGTCCTTTAGTTTGTGAATATATATTAAAAAGTGAATGATCTTCTTTGAAATATATTACCAGAATTGAAATAATAAAGAAAACCAAAAAAATGGCAAAAGGAATTAGATGTATAAGCTGTGTTGTCTTAGATATAGTTTCTTTTAATTTAGACTTTACATAAAAATAGAGTAGAGGACCACCTGCTAAACCCAAAGGTGTACTGAACTTAATATACTTCTCAGTACTTTCATAAAACTCTATATAAATGAATTTTGTTACAAGATATGTTCCTAAAATAAGTATATATAGCAATAAATATCTTTCTGCCTTTTTGTTTTTAAAATCCTCCCAAAGAAGATAAATTGTTATCAGCACCTGAGCTAGTGCTAGTGTAATTAAATACTGCATTTTATCATATTAATACAATGCAAAATATATCATTTCCGTTTCGAAATTATTAACTAAACGTTATTTCTTAATGTTACAAAATTTTATATTTTAATATGAGTTTGTAACAAAACCTCTAATTTTACGACACATAATTAGAAGCATTTATCATCAATTAAAAAGTCACTTATCTATGGAATCAAATTATCATACATTAAAACGGACCGACAATCAATTATTGGTTATTACACATCTTTCACAATTATTAACTTATGTCACAGGTTTTGGAGGCTTAATAGTCCCTTTAATAATCTGGGCTACACAAAAGGACAAAGTTGTGGATATGGATGTTCATGGTAAAGCCATTTTAAACTTTCAAATTAGCATACTTATATATTCAATAATAAGCATCCCTTTGATATTTTTGTTTGGATTAGGAATTCTCACACTTATTGTCATAGGTATATTAGCATTGGTTTTACCTATAGTAAATGCAGTAAAAGCTAGTAACCGTGAGTTGCCAAGTTACCCTTTATCTCTTAATCTTATTAGTTAGTTATATTATACTGAAGTTGTTTCAGTAGTTAAGGAGATAGGATGAAGACCCGTTAACAAAACGGGTCTTTTTTTTGCTCTATGAATTCTATTTTTAAGAATTTATAATTCCTTTAATAATAAAAGCCTTATTAATTTTTTATTTTAACAGAATGGAAAATTATATTAAAAATTTCGGTTTACTTTTTATAGCTGTAGCATTGTTCGGTTCGTGTGTTTCATCTAAAGGCGTTGATTACAAAGAAAAAAAAGAACAAGAATACAATGTGAAAGTTGAAAATGAGATAGACCATAGTGATTGGGACAAGCTCTTAAAAAAGCATGTTAAGGAAAATGGATTGGTAGATTATAAAGGTTTTAAAGCAGACAAGGAAAAACTGAATGCTTACGTCTCTTTTTTAAGTAGTAAAAAGCCAAATGAAAATTGGGTGTTTGAAGAGCAATTGGCCTATTTTATCAACGTTTATAACGCAAATACTATAAAATTGATTGTTGATAATTATCCAGTGAAAAGTATTAAAGATATTGATGCTACAATTTCACCTTTTTTGAAAAACATTATTACTGTTGGTGATAAAGAATTTTCGTTAGCTGATATTGAAAAAGGCATACTTCAGAAAATGAACGAACCAAGAATACACTTTGCCATTAATTGCGCATCTATTTCATGCCCAAAACTGTTGAATGAAGCTTATACTGCTGAAAATGTTAACGAATTAATGGATAAGGCTGCCACAGAATTTATCAATTCTGATAAAAATGAAATCTCAGAAAATAATGCCAAAGTTTCGGAAATTTTTAAATGGTACAAGAAAGATTTTCTAAAAGAAGCACCTTCAATTATAGATTACATTAATAAATTTTCAAATACTAAGATAAATTCTAATGTAGAATTGCGCTATAAAAGTTATGATTGGAACTTGAATGACATTGATTAGGTCAATACTTCTCGATACAAAATTCTTTCAGAATTTCACTCGTAGTGACCTATAATACATCAATCTTCTATTATGAGTTGACCTGTGTATAACACTTCAACATCAAGAATTGGAGGTGTGTTAACGACAATCAAGTCGCCTGTACTGAGAAGAGTTCCTGTAAGTTCTTGTTGAGGGTTTATAGTAATGTCATTTGTCCCACGATGATAGACATCAGCATTTTGTACAATTAAGTCGCGACCTTCAAAGCGTGCATCACCAAACGTAAAATTCAAATCTAGGTTAGTGGCATTTCCTGTAAGGAAAAAATTGCTGAGATTATTTTGGGTAATTGTTAGGTTTTCAACATCTAAATCGAGTTCAAAGTCACCATCGGTATGGAAAGCGTCTTCTTCTTCCAAATCCTCTGAAAGTAATGTTAGGTTAGGATAAGTCAGTGTGTTTTCACTAATAACTTTTAATCCTGAACTGTTTCGTATTTCCGTGATATTAGGTGCTGAAACAAACACTTTAGTTATGCCATATTCTCTGGTAATGTTACAAGAATTGCCGTTTTCAATAATCAATCTCCCGTTAGAAACTTTTATGTCAATGTCATTTATCAAGTTTTCGCCAGTTTCTAAAATAACGGAGAATTCACCTTCGGATATAAAAAGCTGGCTACGCTCAAACACCGTGATTTTATCAAAATTATCTAAAGCATAATCTTGCTGAATAATATTTCCAGCATTCTGAAAACAATCAATAGCATCTTCAGAATTGCACGAAAACACTAAACTTACAATAATTAATGTGATGATTTTCTTCATAATTATAGTCTTACTCCAACTCCGAATTCAACAGCTTCCGCCTTTGCACCATGGGAATGTACGTTAATGACACCAAAAATCTTATCAGAAAAATAGCGCTTAATACCCAATCGGTTATACAAACGGTTTTCAAACTCAACAGGCCAATACACGTAATAACCCAAATGGGTAATGAAAGCGACTTTATTAAAACGTAGTTCGTGACCCAGAAATAAGCCAACACGTTTAAAGTCTGTACCGCTTTTAATGCCATTTTCAGGGAAGGCTATAGATTGGTGCTTTATATATTCCTTTAAAAAATACGACACAAACAATTCTGTGCCAGCTAAAAAAGTGCTTTTGTGATTGATGCGTTTATCTACAAAAGCGGTAAAAACATAAAAAGGAAATTGACCGCTACCATTAATATCACTCTCGTTAATTCCGCTTCTAAATACAAAATTGTATTTAAACGGTTCAGTATATTTTGTACGCTCACCTTCAGGTATATAGGCTGGGAATTCTTCAGCATCAAACAGATAATTCAATCCTGCAGAAAATGCAAAGGTGTTGGTACTGTTGTTGGGAGCTTTTACATTGGCATTGGAGTAGTGGATGACGGTAAAACCAGCATTTAAACCCAATCCTTTAAACAGATTCTCTTTTATATAGTTGAATTTTAAATAGGTTGAACTCAATAAGTGTGAGCCATAAGCATTGTTAATATAGTTGTCTTCCTTGTCATAAGGTTTGTTGGCATAAGCAATACCTTGACCAATTCTAAAAACCAAATTCCGATTTAAAAAATAGAAGTTGAAATGTCCGTAAAGCCCAATATTCTCTCCGAGAAATTGATTTTTCATGTCTTGATAGGTCATTGAAAATCCCCAATCCGGATAATTGTAACGGCGTTCCCACTCATTAAACCCATACGTTTTTCGGTTATAACTAAGAATAAAACCCGTTGGATGATCTGTAATTAAATGTGAAATATCTGGATTATGCTCTAGTATTGTGCCATAAAATGGACTGAGATCAACAGAAAAAGGTTTTTTTTCAATGTCTTGTGAAAAAGAAAATACCGTTGAAAATAAAAAAAGTCTCAAAAAGAGATTACGCATAGATTGAATTTCTAAATGCGGAAGTTATAAAATTTGAACGAACTCTGTTATTCTATTATTGAATAAAATTTGAAACAAAAAAAAGCCTCAATTAAGAGGCTTTGAAATTATTTTCTGCGAGAACGTCTTGGTCTGTCTGAACCAGAGTTACTTGTTTCTGTAGAACGTCTCCTTTCTCTCTGTCTCTTATACACATCTCCGAGCCCACGAGACCGAGGCTGATCTCGTAT
>OJDK01000565.1_pt1 | contig 13844 bp, 15 predicted proteins | sample 1592791 | NCBI WGS metagenome assembly OJDK01 (sample SAMN05416878, study PRJEB24817) | seawater metagenome | isolation source: Sea water | place: Canada:Atlantic | collected 2013-11
GACCCCTCCCGGGGCGGCAAGGTGCCGGTGCGCCTGCTCGATGACTTCCAGGGCATCCTGCAAGCCGATGGCTACTCCGGCTATGGCAAGGTGTGCCGTGACAACCATCTGACCCGCATCGGATGTTGGGATCATTATCCCGAGTCAGTTTTTATCCGGAGTGGACTCTGAGGAGTCCAGTGCTCACGTGGCATTGAGGCTGTATCTTCACGGGATAAAATTACTGTCCGCTATAGCGAGGCCAGAAAGGTGAGCAGGTCGGGGCTGGGCTGCCACGGTGTTGCGTTCACCGGTGTGATACCTGCGCGTTCCCAAAAGGCTTCAAGTGCTGCTCGCTTCATCTGTAAATTGGTTGTGAGATAGCGACTGGTGGTCGCGACACTGGCATGACCGAGATAGTCACGGATGACGGTAATGTCTACGCCCGACTGTAGCAGCGCGACCGCGCAACTGTGTCGAAGTACATGCGGGGTGATTTTTCGGCGCTGTAAGGTCGGGGCCGTCGGAATCGCAGCAGTCACATACTTGCGAAGCAGATAGGCCACACCGTCACGCGTCAGCGGTTCGCCCTGCCGATTCACAAAGATAAAGTTACCTGGTGTGTTGTTGCGTACGGCAGGCAAGCATTGTAGTGCCTGAGTGGTCTCGGGCCACAAGGGGCAAAGTCGATCCTTTCTGCCCTTGCCATGGAGACGCACCTGTCGTGGCGGTGTCAGATGCAGGTCTGCACAACGAACGGTAAGAGCCTCGCTGATGTGCGCCCCCGTATTATAGAGAAACAGCAGCAGTCCATGATCCCGTTGGCCGAGCGCTGTGTGGCGGTCAGGCTGGTCGATGATGGCATGCACTTCCTCGGCTTCCAGATAGGTTGCCAGAGGCTGTCGGGACTTCTTCGCGGGCAGGGCCAGGATCCGTTGATACTGTTCGGCATGCGGAAGGTCAACACGGATCAGATGCTTGCAGAAACTGCGTATCGCGGCGCGTCGATAGTTACGTGTAACGACTGCGTTGGCGCGTACCGATTCCAACTGGGTTAAAAAGGCTGCAATCGCATCGACCCGCAGGTCGCTTATTTGTAAGTCGGCAACGGCGCACCCCTTGGTATCCGCAAGATAAATGAAAAGCAGTCGCAAGGTATCGCGATAGGCGCGCACGGTGTGCGTGCTGGCGCCTTGCAGGCGCTGCAAATAGTCGCGGAAGAAGCTCTCAACGTAGGCCAGCAGCGGATCTTTGGGCTCTCGGCTCATGACGTATTACCACTGTGATACCAGTGTCGAGCGAAGCGCTGGCTGGCAAGATCCATCAGTTCCGGTGTCGCCCTCAGATAGACTTGGGTACCGAGCACGTCAACATGGCCCATATAGGCTGAAAGCCAGGGCAAGCGGGCATGGATATCAACGCCCTCGTGATACCAGACAGTCAGTCGATGTACGGCGAAGGCATGCCGGAACTCGTAGGGACGTGGCCCCGTCCGGCCCCTGGCGGGCTTGAGCCCTTCCCGGCGCAGGAGCCGACAAATAGCATCTGAAGCGGCCTTCACTGGCAGTGCTTGTCCGGTATTGCGTAGCAGCAGAGCGCCCGGGTCAACGGTTGCCGTCGCTTCCAGGATGCGCCGTCGCAGCAGCAGGCAGTCGCTTAGCTCGCGGGCCAGATCGTCCAGAAACGGTACAATCCGGGTTTTTCCCTTGCTCTGCCGGACAAGAAAGCACTGCTGTTCCAGGTCGACATCGGACAGTTGCAACCGCACCGCCTCGCCGAGTCGCAGGCCGGTACAATAGAGTATCAACAACAGCATGCGCAGCATGCCGGCGTCGAGTTTGCCGGCATTATGAACGCTGGCTGCGGCAATGAGATGAACGACCTCGTCATAGGTAAAAATATACGGTAGAAAAGTCGACTCCTTGATGGGTGCCCAGTCCTGTTCCGGTACAAAGCTGTCCGGGTCCCGACGACGGCGATACAGGCACAGTTGGCGGATGACGCCAAATTCCAGTCCCACGCTGACGGGTTGTCGGTGTGGATTGCGCAACAACCACTCATGCAGCACGGCTTCAAACGGCACCTTGCCATACCAACCGGCCCGTTGTTCGACAGCACGTTGAAAGCTCTTCAGCGTCAGCTCACTGCGCCGGTACGAATGCCCCATCGCACGCTTGAAGGCGACAAAGTGGGCTATGTTGTGGCGTGATAATAAAGTTGGTAACGAGGTAATAAAGTTGGTAACTAATGCCGTAAGTGGCTGATGTTTCGTTAAGTATGGTCAGAAATGGCCCTGAAAGTTATCATCTTTATTTTTTCACCCCGACGACGCTATGGGGCGTCCAGCACGATTTTGTTACCAACTTTATTGCCAGACCACATATGTCTTCGGCGAGTTCCGCCGCGCTGACGAGCGTCACTGGGGCACCGGAAGAGGCAGTTGGCGCAATTGCTCGGTGGCAATGCGCACATAGGCGGAAAGCGACTCCGGCGAACGATGGCCGAGAATATCGCTCAGTACCTTGGGTGAGACCTCTTGCTCCATCTGCCGGCATGCATGTGTATGGCGCAGCACATGGCTTCCCAGGTACGCGGCCGTAACGCCGGCCGTTCTGGCATGGCCGACGAGTATATGCCGTATCGCCGAAGACTCGCTCAAAGGGTAATGCGGTGCTCTCATTGACAGAAAAACATGTCGCGTTGGTGTCCGGCAGGGCCGCCCATGCTGGAGATAGCTGACCAGTGCCTGGGCAAGTGCCGGCAACAGTGGCAATGCGAAGGCGACACCGGTCTTTGGCCGCACGACGCGTAAGGTGGCGGCCCGCCAATCGATATCGTCGAGCGTCAGGCGAAGCACCTCGCCCGCCCCCAGGCCATAGGTGCTCATCAGCAAGAGCAAGGCGTAGTCGCGTAACCCTATGGGCGAGCTGCGATCGATGGCAGCCAAGATGTGGCGGACATCATCCCACGGCAGCGCCCGCAGTGGCTGTTCATAACGGCGCACGATCGGGGTAACGATGGATGGCGCCAAATCCGCAGTTACCTGTCCGGTTACCAGTAAAAAGCGCACGTAGCCGCGCAGGCTACTGCCGATGTCGGCCGTGGTCGTGCGCGCATAGCGCTGGCTGCAATCCACCAGAAACGCATCAATGTCTGTCAACTTCAGGTGCCGGAGTGGCCGATGCCGGGCGGCGATAAACGCCAGAAAGCAACGGATATGAGCCAGCTTCTTCTTGATGGTAGCTTCCGGGTTGCCACGATGTTGGCGTAGATGTTCGGCGAAATCCTGTAGTCGGGGTTCGGGCTCGGAAGTGCGATCCGTGTCGCATTGCCACGGGGGGACCTCGACGCCCAAGGTGCTTAGTCCAAGAGCCCAGGCCCGCAGCGCGGACTGCGCCCCTTGGCAGGCACACTCAGCATCGACCTGCCGTTGTCGTGCGTACCACTGAGCAAAGAGGCTCACGCCAGCCTGCGTCAGTTGTTCATCGCCATCAAGGGCTTCAGCTATGCAGTAGTGGTGGAAACGGTGGATCCAGTAGAGATACTGGCCAATCGAAGACGACTTGAGACAGCGGTTATCCCGCCATATGTCCTGTACCTTGGCTAATCGGGTCTCAAAACCGGGTACCGTCATCTCGCTGTGCACTGTTCATCTCCGCTTGTGGCGTCAATGCCATGGTGACAACGTTAATACTGATGCGTGGGTGGGTCTGCCCCAGAGTAGTGTTGGATGAATTGTAAAACGGAGCCACGTCGGGCGAACCCCAGCGGTGTAGGCAGCCCTGGCAGATAAGCTGCGAGCCGGGAGCGCAGGCACGTCAAAACTCTGGGTCGATGCAGCCGCTTCTGGAAGGACGTGATGCTGGGATGGCAGCCGGGAAACATCGCCGGTGCCATATCCAATACCCCAGCCAATGACCCTCGTACGAGTCTGATCCGGCAGCGGGTCCATCGCACTGCGCTGGGTAAGGAAATATCGTCAGGTCGTAACGCATTTGCAGCGGCTTCCACACTGCCGGCGTGTTCCACGTGCAGGACGACTTGCTCCAAGGCTGCAAGTGTCCCCGACAGATGAGAGGCCAGTGTTAGTGGCCAATTAAAATGACCCACTACTGGCCATTAATTTTGACCCGCCCCCGGGTGGCCGTCAGGCCACAGAACCAGCTACTGTCCCCCGCTTTTATCCATGGCCGGGGGCATGTCAGTGAAGGAGTGGGTTGTGATACACAAGATCAAGGCACTGCACGATAACGGCAAAGGGTTGTCGATCCGCGCCATCAGTCAGGAACTGGGGTTGTCCCGCAATACCGTTCGCAAGTACCTGCGAATGGATGAGAACGCGATTTCGGAACAGATAGAAGATCCCTCACGCACCAAGCGCCTCGATGATCACCGGGATTACCTGATTCATCTTCTCAAAGAATTCCCCAAGCTCAGCGCGGTCAAGATTGCCCGCAAGCTGCAAGCGAAGGTTGGTGAGTTGCCAGCTTCGGATCGCTCCATTCGCCGCTATGTGCGAACGCTCAAGGAGGAAGTGGCCTCGGCCCAGATGCGCTACTACGAACCCATTCTGGACGATGTGCCGGGTGTTCAGTGTCAGGTGGACCCGGGTGAGTTGCGCGGCGTGCTGATTGGTGGCGAAGAGCGCACGCTGCACTTCGTGGTGTTCGTGCTGTCCTACTCGCGGTTGATGTACGTGGGTCTGGCCTTCCGCCCACTGGATACCCAGACCTTTATCCAGCTCCATGACGAAGCCCTGCGTTACTTCGGTGGCCTGCCGGAGGAATGCGTTTACGATCAGACCAAGCTGGTGGTGATCAACGAGCAGTACCGGGAACTGACGCTCAACCAACGGTTCCATGAGTATGCCACCACGGCCGGATTCCGGATCCATGCCTGCGAAGGCTATGACCCGGAGAGCAAGGGCAAGGTGGAAGCCGGCGTGAAGTACGTCAAGCAGGATTGCCTCTACGGTGAGGTCTTCCGGGATCAGGAACACGTGCGCCAGCACGTGCAGGACTGGGTTGAGAGCGTAGCCAATGTCCGCCTCCACGGCACCACCGGTGAACCGCCCCGGGAGCGCTTCGAACGGGATGAGCGAGAACACCTGGAGGCTTATCTGTCACCAGCCTGCGTGCAGCCTGTGGCCCACGAGACACGGCGGGCGGACAAGACCGGCCTGATCGCCTGGAAAGCCAACAAGTACTCTGTGCCCATGGCCTGGCAACAGGCCCGGGTGGGCGTTCTGGAGTCCGGCGGCCAGCTCCACATCAGCGACCTGAACACAGGCGACGTCATCGCCAGCCATGCGCTGTGTACCGACAAGGGCAAGGTGATCAAGAACACCCATCACTACCGCGATCATGCCCAGCGGGTGACCACCCTTGAGAGCAAGATCAATGAGATGATCGGTAGCGAAATCGGGCAACGGTTGTGCCAGCAGCTCAAGCGTTCCGAGCCCAAGATCTACAAGGATCAGCTGGTAGCTACCCGCGACCTGCTCAAGCGCCATGCGCCCGTGGATCCGGCATTAATCACGACTCTGGCAGAACGCCCCGGCATGACCGCCACCCGTCTGCAAAGTTATCTGAAAGCCGCCCAGGCAGCTACGCTGCGGGAACGACAGCCGGAACCGTTACCGGAACCCAAGCAAGCACTGGATCTGAGTGCTTACCGCCGTGTTGGCCGCTCCAGTGGCCAGGGGGTGACCCATGAGCCAGCTTGAACAGACCGTGTCCCGTTACCGCAGTCAGCGCCTGAGCGCGGCCGCCGACGAACTGACCAACCTGCTTGCCGAGGCAGAAGCCAACGAGATGTCCTACCTGAGCTTCGCGGACAGGCTTGCCGAACATGAACTGATCCAGCGCCAGGACAAGCGCATCCGCCGGAACCGGAAGATGGCCGCGTTCCCTGCCGAGAAGCGACTGGAGGGCTTCGACTACCGGCACCAGACCACCATTACCAAACGTCAGGTCAATGCCTTGCTGGACTTCCAGTTCATCGACGAGCGGAACAACCTGGTGTTTATTGGCCCGCCGGGCGTTGGCAAGACTCACCTGGCCATCGGCATTGGCTACAAAACCGTGGAGGCTGGCTATCGAGTACTGTTCCGCAATGCCTTGGATCTGGTGGAAGAACTGGAGCTGGCCGAGATGAAGGGTGAGCTGAAAAAGCGGGTCAGCGCCCTGGCCAAATACGACCTGCTGATCATCGATGAACTGGGCTACCTGCCCATGACTCGACAGGCCCGCTACAACCTATTCCAGCTGATCAACAGCCTGTACGAATACCGCTCCATCATCCTGACCACCAACAAGGACTTCACCAGTTGGGGCGAGTTCTTCCACGACGACAACGTGGCGGTGCCGATCATTGATCGGATCATCCATCACTCACACATCTTTATGCTGGGAGGAGAAAGCTATCGACTGAAGCAGAAAGTTACAAGCTAGACTATGAAGGGTGGGTCAATTTTATTGGCCAAAGGTGGGTCAAAATAAATGGCCATTGACAGCCAGAAAGTCTGGTAACAAGCTGAAAGTGCAATGACCCTCCGGGCAATACCAGCGAGGTATCCGCGTACCAGCGGGCGTTACACGGGAATAGGTACCATGTCGCGAGAACGAACAACCGCCCTGCGGGTGCAATGGGCAGGTTGGTAATCTCGCCATGCGCCACCCTTGAGCTGCCACATAGGCTTCGCCCGAGAGGGGCGTCTCGAATCGGAGCTGCATCTGACGCCTGGATCGCGAAATTCTAATCGGTATTTTATCCCGACAAACGATGTCGAGCATCGCCTATAGGCACTACACTCTGGCGTTTTACTCCGGATAAAAACCGACTCGGGATAATGCACCCAGCATTGAGCATGGGTAATGCCTTTCTGGGCCGCGGCATAGCGGGCATAAGCGGCATAACCATCGCTGATCAGAGTGCCACTGAATTGGTCGTTCAGAACCTGCTCGATGTGCAGTCGGCCCCGACTGTTCGAGTAGGTAAACACCACTTCGTCGTCATCACCGTATAGGGGCCAGAACCAGCCTGTTTTCATCTTGCCTTTCTGCGGGCCTGCCCGTCCCTGGTGGCCCGCTTTGATGGGCGTTTCGTCCATCGCCAGCACCCGGCTGCGCAATACGTTGTCGGTCTGGGCATCCACAATGGGGCGGAGCAGGTCGATGGCGCGCTTGACCAGGGTTGGTCAGGGTGCTGCGGCTGACGGTGATGCCGGCCTGCTGGATGCGTTGGTGTTGGCGATACAGCGGCAGGTGGAACTGGAACTTGTCCACCAGCAGCCTGTCGGACTTAACCAAGCAGCATCGAAGTGAGATAATCAATACAACACGGGCCATAACCGGACTACAATGATGGGGCATTTTGTACTCGCTGATCGGAACACTGACTTCCTGCTTCCCCCTTCCATTCAGGATTGGTTGCCGGAGGATCACCTGGCTCGTTTTGTGGTTGAAGTGTAAGCAATGGGATGGACTTCTCCTCATCTTTACGATGGTTGACTGTTCACTCACCATTTTGGCACGTAGATGCCGGTTAGGTGAGGAGGAGTCCATCCCATTGCTTACTTATCAGCGTTGGACGTCTGAAAGGGCTGTCAACGCGGATCAGAGACCGGTGGTGCCCAGACCGGCACCGACCAACAAACTCTCGCACGAGGAGCGCCAAGCCGTGGTCTCGCTCTGCAACCAGCCAGAATACCGAAGCTGTACGCCGGCATCCATCGTCACAGATCAGTTGGATCAGAGCCGTTACCTGACCTCGGAATCGACGCTCTATCGGGTTCTTCGGGAGCCAGAAATTACACGATCAATCAGATACAAATAGGCACTTGATCTTTAGAAGGGCGTCAATGGCAGCCCCATGAAGGCTTCGACCTTCCTCGAAAAGCTGTACGACCTGGGCATTACGCCCTCGAACAGGCGGCCCAGAATGAGCAACGACAACGCCTACTCGGAGTCGCTATTCAAAACTCCGAAGTTCCGACCGGGGTTCCCGATCAACGGCTTCAGCACCATCGAGGACGCCCATGACTGGGTACTGGCCTTCGTGCGCTGGTATAACACCGAGCACCGACACAGTGCCCTGAATTACGTAACACCTCAGCAGCGCCACGATGGCGAGACTGATCAGATCCTGACTCAGCGCAAACAGGTGATCAAGGCTGCGAAGGCTGCGAACCCGAGACGCTGGTCCGGTGTTATCCGAAACTTCAGCTTGCCGGAATCAGTGACCCTGAATCCGGAAAAGGCTGCCAATTGTTAAAGAGTTGATGACTTAAACTCGGGTGAGTCAGCCGAAGGAACTGCCCCCTCAGCTGCTCTCAAAACCCGGCGTGAACCTCTCAGCTCACCGGGCTCCCATTGCTTACGTAAGAACAGCGCACCGAGGCTTGAAGGAACTCTTATCCCTTTTAAGCGATACGAATTACTGGCTTAAGTGTTATTCCTTTTTCCGAATCTTCAGCAGCTCGATCAATTTCATCGAATGAGTAAAATTTAATTAACTTATCAAAAGGAAACTTTCCTTGACGATACAGATCTACCAATCTTGGAATGAAAATATCTGAAACAGCTTGACCCTCAATAATTCCTCGGAGTTTACGGTTAAATAGTAAAAAATTAACATCAACAGGGACTGTAGTCCCCATTGGTGGTGCACCAACAATACCAATCTCACCACCTATGGCGGAGCTCAAGATCGCTTGCGAAAGCACGGAAGGCAAACCGCTGGTTTCCAGCACATAGGGAGCCCCATCAGCACACAATTTCTTGACCTCCTCAACTGGATCAGTGTTGGTTGCATCAATCACATGGGTCGCCCCAACCTCATGAGCTAATTTCAGGCGATTTTCCTTAACATCGACAGCAATGATTTTCGTACATCCGGCCACGACGGAAGCCATCACTGCAGAAAGACCTACGGCCCCAGCACCAAAGATCACGATAGCGGAGCCCGCAGGAGGATTGAGTGCATTGAGAACAGACCCTGCGCCAGTCTGAATGCCGCACCCGAGCGGCCCAAGGAGTTCAAGTGGGACGTCTTTAGTGACCTTCACAGTGTTGCGTTCGTAAGACAAAGCATAGGTCGCAAAGGAAGACTGCCCAAAAAAACTCGCCCCAACTTCCTCACCATTGTGTTCGTGAATGGTGCACTCACCGGTAACTGACCGCCCCATAAAATTGGGGACGAAAGAGTTGGCACAACTTGTGGGATCACCGGAAAGGCATGCTTCACAACCACCACAAGTATAAAAAGTCAGAACAACATGATCGCCCGGTTGTACTTTTTTGACAGAAGATCCAACCTTCTCAACCACGCCAGCCCCCTCATGCCCAAACACCATCGGGAGAGGAACCGGGTAATGCTGATCACGACAAATCAGATCGGTATGACACATTCCCGTCGCAACCACTCGAACCAGAATTTGATCCTCAGCGGGCTCATTAAGGACTACATCTTCGAGTTCAAATGGACCACTTTTTTGACGAACAACTGCTGCTTTTATTTTCATTTTGGTCTCCGTTTTTGAATCATCACACAGTTTAAAAACCACTCATCATCTCTCGCCAAGCTCAACACACTCTTTTCCGGATGCGCTTAACCAAAAAGGTAATTCCCCCGTCCACTCTCGGCATTACTGCGCGGTCGCAGTGGAGCCATTATAAAAACGATCTGCATATATCGATCCGTGCGCCACACCAAGTGGAAGAAGCTCGGTTTCAACCGCGTCAACCATCGGTGGTGGCCCGCAGAGGTATGCTTCACACGACCGCCCCTGGAAGTATTCTTGAAAATATTCAGTCACCAGGCCTCGCTTTCCTTTCCAGGAGGATGTCGCCGGTTCTTCGGACAACACTGGAATAAGCTCGAAGTGTCCACCCCAATCCCGTTGAAGCGCTTGAATTTCTTCAAGGCAATATAAATCACGCTGCTGCCGCACCCCAAAAAATAAGAATACATCACGCTCGCGTTGGGTTCCGGTCATGCTCTCCAAAATGCATTTAATGGGTGCGAGCCCCGTTCCCCCGGCCACGCAGACCATCACGTCATCGCTCTCATGAAACCCAAACTGTCCGTACGGGCCTCGCAACGTCACGGTGGTCCCAGTTCGATCACCACCAAATAGCCAACCACTGAAAACGCCCCTGGGACTAAGCGGACATGAAAGTTCAGGCTGTCGCCAGCTTGGGCTGGAGTCGAAAATGAATAACTTCTTACAACAGACAGTTCTGTGTATTCAATATCCGCAAACCCACCACAATTGACTACCTCCCTTAAGATGTTTAGCAGTTTGATGTCTGACTCTTGAAGTTTCTTCAGCATTGAATTCCTCCCATCAAGCAGATGTCGTCAACCCGTGGCTAATGAGGGATCTGCCCATGCGGACAACGAGAGATGCAAATCCCGAGTAAAACCTGCACCTCTCTATCACCCAGTCAGAATATCAACCGCCAATTTTATTTAGAGTGATGGTTTGCCGGTTGGTGTACTCAGCAAGGCCATGAAGGGAGTTCTCACACCCCAGTCCTGACTGCTTATGCCCCCCAAAAGCCTGCTCAGGTGAGTATTGATGGACTTCGTTAAGCCATACGGTCCCGGCCTCAATCTGAGTTCCGATTCTTTGAAGGGCGTCCAGATCTTTTCCCCAGACCGTTGCGGCGAGGCCATAAATCGTATCGTTGGCGCGCTCGATAACATCGCCTTCATCGGACCACTTGAGCAAGGGCAGGATCGGTCCGAAAGGCTCTTCCTGAACAATTCGAGAGGACTCTGGCGGATTATCAACCAGCGTTACTGGCACAAACCAGCCTTTGGCGCTGTCATCAATCTCACCCCCGCAGGCAAATCGGTATCCGTTTTCCCTGCAATCATTGAAGAATTCTTTAACCTTTTCGTACTGCATTGAGTTCTGAATTGGGCCAAGGGTTGTGTCCGGTTCAGATCCGTCACCAACCTTCACTTCCGTCCGAATATAATTCACTAGGGCATCGCGAACGTCATCATAAACAGACTCGTGAATATATAACCTCTTGGCGGCATTGCAGAATTGCGCATTATTCTGAAAAGCCGCCCAGAACAATTTTGGTGCAATTTCCTTTGGATCAACATCTGGCAATACAATGGCCGGGTCATTACCTCCCAACTCCAACGTCAATCTCTTGATCGTATCCGCCGCAGAACGCATCACGTGCCGACCAGTTTCGGTAGATCCCGTGAAGGCAATCTTATTGACCTCGGGGCTAGCTGTTATCCAGCGTCCCAGATCGTCGCCGCCACTTACACAGTTGAGCACTCCAGGAGGGAGAAAGTCGGCAGCCAGTTCGGCAAACTTCAAGTCGCACAGCGGCGTATATGGCGACGGTTTCATAACCACGGTGCATCCCGCCACTAGAGCGGGGGCTATTTTCCAAACTGCCAAAAGTAGTGGGAAATTCCACGGGACAATTGCGCCGACAACCCCGACCGGAGTGTAGCGGGTCACGACGCGACGCTCCTCGGTGTCCAACACCACCTCATCGGCCAATGACTGTGTTGCTATCGTCTTGAGCCAATGGGCGGAGCCAAGTATCTCCCACTCCGCTCCCGGTCTCGGTTTTCCTTGCTCTCGTGTGAGTAACGCCATGAACTCTTCGGCGCGATCTTCAAGTGCCTGTCCCAAAGCTTTCACAGCAGCCTGCCGCCAGGAGAGGTCGGCTTTACTCCAGGAGGCAAATGCTTTCCGTGCACTGGAGATCGCCGACTCGCACTGTTCGCGAGTACAGTTCGGAACTTCGGCAATCACTTCTTTAGTTGCTGGATTAAATACCGGCAGGCGATTTTCAGTTACAACCGCGTCACCGCTGATTGTCATTGCATAATCGGTATTGATCTTAAACATAAGATTCTCCAATAAATAAAACGTTCAGCTTATGGACTTCCGACATAGCCCGCTCGATGGCCTATGCAGGAACTAGCACAAGTTAATCGTCGAGTTGTTGAAGCCTTCGCCGCATTATCTTTCCAGTAGAGGTGCGAGGCAGTTCTTCAACGAACTGGACGGACCGCGGCACTTTGTACGCTGCCAGGTGTGTGCGGCAGTGAGTGAGTATGTCTTCCTTAGAGCAAGCCGCTCCGGCCGTCGGCACTATATAAGCCTTGGGCAACTGTCCTTTGTCCTCATCGTAAATGGCACCAACTGCAACAAGGGCTACATCCGGGTGTGCCGCAATAACGCGTTCCAATTCGGCCGGATAGATATTGAATCCAGCTGTAATAATCATGTCTTTCTTTCGGTCTACTACATACACACAGCCGTCTGAATCTATCCGGGCCAAGTCACCGGTGCGCAACCAGCCGTGGACATCGATTGTTTCCCTGGTAGCATGTTCATTACCGAAATAACCCATCATTACCATCGGACCTTTGACAAGCAGTTCCCCGACGTCCCCCTCCGGCATTTCCAGATTGGAGTCTTGCGCGTCAACTATTTTGACTCTCAGGTACGGAAGGGCGGTCCCGATAGATCCGAGTTTACGCGGCCCACTCCACGCGAACGTCGTTCCAAGTCCGCCAATTTCCGTCATACCCCACAATTCAATAAGAGGACATCCAAAAACCTGCTCAACAGCTTCCATTTTTGCTTGTGGCATGGTTTGTCCCCCGACCGTACAGATTCTTAGTGATGAGAAATCGGCGGCTTTCGTATCCGGATAGTTAAGAAGGTACATATACATTGTTGGTACCCCCTCAAATTTTGTAGCGCGGTATCGCTGAATGAGGTCTAGTACGATTTCTTCCTTAAATGCGGGGAGAAGAACCAACGTGCCACCAAACAATAGACAGCTATTCATGACCACGTTCCCGTATACATGCGGACAAGGCAAAGCCGAAACAACTGTGTCGGTGCTTGTAGTCCCGTGCATGAGAGCGGTCATTTCTGTGTTCATTAAAACTGCCTTGTGCGAGAGCATCGCTCCCTTAGGCGTTCCGGTCGTACCGGATGTGTAACAAATAGTAGAAAGGCTATCCGTACTGATCTTGGGAGGAATAAAGTTTCCGGAGGATTGGTCAATTAGAGAATCAAAATTAGTAGCCCCCTCTGGCAAACCTTCTCCGAACATAACGAGGTGATCGAGCTCCTCAGTTATTCCTTGCGAAAGTAGAGCCATTCCTTTCTCTTTTGAAGCTATAACCATACGGACGTCTGCATCCCTCACGATGAATCGAATTTCATCTGGGGTCAGCATCATGTTAACCGGATTAACAACGGCTCCAAGCTTGAGAATGGCGTAGTAACTAACAAGCCACTGCCACGAATTTGGGCTATAGAGGGTTACTCGGTCACTTTCCCGAACTCCGAGATCCCGCAGCCCATTAGCCAACTGATTCGATAGCTTGTCCAATTGCGAGTAGGTGAACTCTTCATTATTGATAACCAGGGCAAGTTTTTCACCAAACTCCTGGGAAGCCTTGGGAAGAATCTCTGCTAGGGATTGCAACATTTCTGTCACCACCTATTAAAGAAGGAATTTCTAGCGGCATGCCCTTCACACCGGGCACGCCTAGGCCAATCTCACTTCACCGACAGCATCTGGCTATCGATGCAATGAAGGGTTAGGAGTCTTCGCCGAAGGCTGACGAGAGGGCTTGGCGAACGCCGGCACTGTCGCGATTATGCATATCACCATCCAGATCACAGCCATCCAACCTAGCGCTACATAGTACGCCCCATCAAACATAAAATTATCCTGATTACGCCTAAGGCTCAGCCATCGTTAAAAGCCGGTACGGCATTGGCGGCGTTCTGGCGGCTACCGCGAGAAAGCGCGGGATCATGGCCTTGAGGTCATAGCGCCGATTGAAGCGATACTCGA
>OJDK01000574.1_pt1 | contig 13647 bp, 16 predicted proteins | sample 1592791 | NCBI WGS metagenome assembly OJDK01 (sample SAMN05416878, study PRJEB24817) | seawater metagenome | isolation source: Sea water | place: Canada:Atlantic | collected 2013-11
GGGCTCGGAGATGTGTATAAGAGACAGCACGAATGTGGTGAGGTTGATTCATGATAATATCTTTCCTGAACCAAAAAGGCGGCGTCGGCAAAACCACCCTATCGGTGAACGTGGCGGGCTGTCTGGCCCGTCAGGGGCATCGGGTGCTGCTGATAGACGCGGACAAACAAGGCTCGGCCACGACATGGGCGAGCTTGCGCGAAGATGCGCCCTTCCAGGTCGTGAGCATGGCGCGCGCGAACATGGCGCGGGACGCGCTCAAGCTGGCGCAAGATTACGACCACACAATCATCGACGGGCCACCCCACGCCGAAGAGATTGCCCGGTCCTGTATCGTGGCATCGGACTTCGTGGCGCTTCCGATTGAGCCCTCGGGGCTTTCGACCTGGGCCTCAGACCTGACGGTGCGTCAAGTGAAGGAAGCACAAGAATTCAAACAAACCCTCAAATGTGGGTTTGTGGTTTCCCGCAAAATTGGGAAAACCGTGATTGGTCGGGATATCCGCAACATGGCCGCAGAAGCGGGCTTGCCGATTTTGGAAAGTGAAATCGAGCAGCGGGTCGCCTTCGCAGAAGGCATGACCATGGGGCAAACGATTTTCGAGTGGGCAGGCGATAGCAATGCCGCCCGTGAGATAGAACACCTAACGAAAGAGATTGAGCGGTATGTCGAAGAAGACATTTTCAGCGGCTCCAAAGCCAAAGCAGCCCACGGATGACCAGATCCTCGCGTTCGAGCGGGGTGGGGCAGGACATGACACGACACGGGCAGAAAGGCCGATGCCGCAAGCTGCGGCGACGGATGAGCCGACAAAACGCCTGAGCCTTGACCTACCGGCGAGCCTGCACACGCGGTTCAAGACCGCTTGTAGTGCGACAGACCGGAAGATGGTCGGTGAGCTGCAAGCCTATATCGAGGCGCGAACGAAGGAACTGGAAGACGAGGCGGGCATAACCCGCAAATGAACAAAAGCACAAATGTGGGTTTGTGTGAAATATTGCACCAAGCCATATTTGTGATGTAAAACCAAAGGGGAGGGCGGTGACGCAAAAGGCATCGCTAGAACGGAAATGCACGCAGAGCTAAGAACGAGAGAAGCCCTTGGGCCACTTGGCCCGGTTGAAGAGAAGAACGCCCCGGATGTGTTGTACACGGCGGGCGATACCTCGTTGCTGACTGAAGGCTCCCGCGTGGCAATCGTAGGCTCCCGCAAGGCCACGCCGGATGGTATCAAACGCGCAAAGGCCGTGACGCGTGCGCTTGTAGAGCAAGGCATCATCGTGGTGAGTGGGCTGGCCGAAGGCATCGACACGGTGGCACACCGCACGGCGATTGAAGAGGGCGGACGCACCATTGCGGTGCTTGGCACCCCCTTGTCCAAGGCTTATCCGGCCAAGAATGCGGGACTGCTCGAAGAGATTAAGCGCAACCACCTGGCGATTTCTCAGTTTCCCGAAGGCTATCCGGGCAAGGGCGAAAACTTCCCACGCCGCAATCGGACGATGGCGCTAATCTGCGATGCGACCATCGTTATCGAAGCAAGCGAGAAGAGCGGGACACGGCACCAGGGTTGGGAAGCAATTCGGCTCGGGCGCGACCTCTACCTCCTTGAGAACGTCGCCAACGACCCGAACCTGACCTGGCCAAAGCAGCTCATCGAGTATGGGGCACAGGTTTTGCGCCGTGAGAACTTGCCGGATATCCTGCTCGACATCCCGAATTACACAGCCGGGGGCGTTCGTGCCTTCGAGCTATGAGTACGGCACGTTCGCCAATTATTCCCCACGTGGCAATTCTGAGCTCTCGAAACGTTCGCGAAACGCGTGTGGTTGGATCAAAGCGGGCAGGGTGGATATCATCGCCTCGGCTGTCCCTCACTTGCGTGACGCCAAAGCCGACAATCTAAAGCCGTTCCTAGGGCCGGACGTGACCTTGGTGCCTGCACCGCGTTCCGCGCCCCTGCCGGACGGTGCGCTGTGGCCCGCCAAGGTCATCTGCGATGTTCTCCACGAGCACGGATTTGGCCAAGATGTGCAAACCTACCTGACGCGCATCAAAGCGGTGCCGCGCTCTTCGAATTCGCCGGCAGCTGAGAGGCCGCTTGTGCCGGTTCACCTGGACAGCATCAAGGCGGAACGTCCGTTCTTCGTGCCGGACAAAATCACCATTGTGGATGACGTGCTGACGATGGGTCGCACAAGCTTCGCTTGTGCGGAACTGCTGCGAGCGGTCTGCCCGGATGCAGAAATCAGAATCTTCGCGATGATACGGACGCAAGGCCTTCAAGACGACATCGAGAAGATTGTGGACCCAGCCACTGGTATCATCGTGGGCTACCCATCCGGGAAGACGCATCGTGATCCGTGAATGCACAAAAGCACAAATGTGGGTTTGCGGCCACTTTCCAGAGACGGCGTTACCACATTCATTTGAAAGGGGCCTGTAAATGCCCGTCACTCCATCATCACCATTTGCGTGTGGACAAGCTGAGAAAGCTCCTCCACCAACTTGGCAAAAAATGTTAGGTTTATTTTTTAAAAGGATAGGCGCATGAAGCTCAAAAAATTTAAGGTCACAAATTTTCGTTCCGTCACTGACAGTGGATGGATAGATGCTTCAGATGTGACGGCGCTGATTGGTGAAAACGAGGCAGGGAAGACCAATCTTCTTTTGCCTCTGTGGAAATTTAATCCTTCTGGTGACGGTGAAATCAGCCTCCTCGATGATATGCCGCGTTCCCGATATGCGGAGATGCGTAAAAATCCGGGAGAGCACGACTTCATTGAATGTATCTTCGAGCTGAATGATAATGAACGCGATACAGCGGCAAGGTTTGGCGCCGATAGAACAAAAACGGAAACGTTGCGTGTCGTTCGTGACTTCAAAGGTCGCTATGGATGGTCATTCTGTGATGATAGAGCGTTTAAATTATACGAAGCCTTTGAGCCCGTTGATGCTGTCCCTGTGGAAGAGGGTCAGGTAGCGGAAGAGCCTGAAAAGGGGCCAAGCCTATCGGCGACTCTTCGCGGGTATCTCCCAAAGTTTGTTTATTATTCAAATTACGGAAATTTGGACGCACAAATATACCTTCCGCGTGTGGTCGAGGACCTGAAAAGGAAGGACTTGGGAACTAAGGAAGCTGCGAAGGCACGAACACTGAAAGTCTTGTTCGATTTGGTAGACCTCAGCCCTGAGGAAGTCCTGGAGCTTGGTAGGGCAAGTGTGACCGAAAGGGTGAACGCTCAGGGCCAAGCGGTCGCTGTTCCCACCAAAACCGAAGAGCAAATTAGATTAGACGACGAACAGATACGAGAGCGCAATGCGCTGCTCCAATCAGCATCTTCAAAGCTAACTACTACCTTTACAGACTGGTGGAAGCAGGGAGATTATCGTTTTCGCCTGCATGCAGATGGAAGCTACTTTCAGATATTGGTCTCGGATGACAAACGGGCTGATGAAATCGAACTCGAAAACCGAAGTACTGGATTGCAGTGGTTTCTGAGCTTTTATCTCGTTTTCACCTATGAAAGCGAAGATGCCCATGAAGATGCGGTAGTGTTGCTCGATGAGCCAGGTCTTTCACTTCACCCGTTGGCACAGCGTGATCTTTCAAGGTTTTTTGACAACCTCTCCAAAACTCACCAACTTCTTTTCACAACCCACTCACCATTCCTGATAGATGCTGACAGACTGGATCGCGTTCGAAAAGTTTATATTGACGAAGGGGGCGCGACAGTAGCTTCAAGTGATCTTGGTGCTGGACGTGGGAAAGGTGGTGTGCTTGATGCTGGTGCAACCTATGCCGTGCATTCCGCGTTGAACCTAACGGTTGCTGAGAGCCTATTGCTCGGATGCTGCCCCATCATTGTTGAGGGCCCGTCGGACCAGCACTATTTGTCAGCCATCAAAAATATCCTCATCAAAAAGGGAAAGATAAAGCCAGCCTCAGAGCTCGTATTTCCGCCCTCGGGTGGCGCAAAGACTGCAAAGATCATCGCCTCTATTCTCATGGGCCGAGATGATGCTCTACCAATGGTTTTGCTCGATAGTGATGCGGCGGGCAAGCAAGCTGCGAAAGCGCTGCAAGAGAATCTTTATCAAGGCGTGAAAGATAGGGTTCTTCTTACCGATAATTACATTGAAGGTCTGAAAGAAACCGAAATTGAAGATTTCCTTCCCGCACCCCTTCTCATCCAAGTACTCGACCGCATGGAACGACGGGCTCAACAAGACTTCGAAGACTTCCACGACCCCAAAAAACCCATCGTGCCGCAAATAAAAGCATGGGCGAAGAATGAAGGTTTCGAAATGGTAGAGGGTTGGAAAGTTCAGCTAGCACTGGCGGCAAAAAGTAAATTGCTCGCGAGCCCGGACAAACATGTTGACGACGAAATACTCAAGCAGTGGACGGGCTTGTTTAAGGAATTTGGGTAGTCTCGAACACTATACATTCTAAGAAAGAATGTGCCGCTTAAGCGCGTCGCACCGTCTTCACGCTGACCTTGAACAAGCGGGCAATCTCGGCCAAGGGCCGGTGTTCAACGTCCCGCATTCGGCGTACCTCGTCACGTTGGGCGGGCGATAGGGCAGGGGGACGGCCTCCGACCCTGCCACGCTTGCGGGCGGCCTGTAGCCCCTCCCTGGTGCGCTCGGATATCCGCTCACGCTCAAACTGAGCGATGGATGCGAACACGTGGAACACGAGACGGCCTGCCGGGGTGGTCGTGTCGATGTCCTCGGCCAAGGACCGGAACCCCGCGCCACGCTCCGCGATGACTTCCACGATGTCGAGAAGGTCTCGCAGCGACCGCGCAAGCCGGTCGTACTTCGAGACCACCACCACGTCGCCCTCGCGCAAGTGGTCGAGCATCTGGTCGAGCTGGGGCCGTGACCTGGCCGAACCGGTAATCTTGTCCGCGAACACGCGCTCGGCTCCGGCCTCCGTCAAGGCGTCGGTTTGGGCTTCGAGCTTCTGGTCGTCTGTGCTGACGCGGGCGTATCCGATGATCATGCATCAATAGTGACAGAAACGTCCCAAAACCCCAAAGGTTTTGGCGGGGGTTTTTGTCCTTATCAACAGCTTGATTTGCCGTGGGGCAGGGCAGGGGGACAAAAACGACCGTTTCTGCTCTTAGGTATTTCCAAGCTTAGGTCAACAAGATATCCAACTTATTGACCTAAACGCCACAATGGAACTGCTCATGCCTGCCAACATCCACCGCCTTGATCCCAAGGACGCACGCGCCGATCCTGTTATTGCCAAGGAGGCCGATGGCGTTGTCGCACGGCTACGGTCTGGCGTGGAGCGGTTCCGAAGCCTGTTCCGCAAGGCATTGAACGAACCGGAAAGAACGCATCGTTTCATGTCCGAACGCGAACTGTTTTTCACCGAAGTCGGGTTCATCCGAGGCCGGGATGCCGAAACTCAGAACCCGGAAGCCAGGATGGCAGCTTGCGATCTTCTGGCCAAAGAGCGTTATCCGATTGACCGCATCCTAGCTGCCACGGACGAGGCCGAAAATCTTCAAATTCACGAAGAGCTCTCATATCTGCGCAACATTTATCATAGCCAGATTGTCACCTCGGAAGTTGGTAAAGCCGAGGCTGGCGTTGAGCTTCACGGATTACCGCGAATTGAATTCCTCAGATTTTTGACAGAGAAGGTCATTTTATGCAAAAATAGAGAAATTCAATTTGATAATAATAACTTAGAAGACATACTTTTGGACGACGCAGACTTACGGCTTGAGAGGATTAAACGCGAAATCACCCTCCTTCTTAAAGAAGCAACCATCATCGGCGCTGAGGCCGATGACAGGACAACCGTGCAGGAATTCAACAACAGCGTAGCCGCCCTTTTGGATCAGGGCATCATGGGGCCTGAGCTGCCAAACCAAGCACCCGAGCTCTACAAAGAGCGCAAGGACCGCAAAGAAGACCCTGAGACTTTCACGCGCCGTGTCTATGCCCCCTGGCTCGGTCTTGGCCTGCATCGCCCGCACGTCAAGCAACTCGACAAGCCGCTCTATCAAGCCCTCTATAAGCGCGGGATTTCTGACGATCTCGCTGCTCTTTTACCAACGGCCCAGGGTCGAGCGGTCACAGATATCGAACGGTCAGATACAGAGCTTTTAGAAGCAAAACGCGTCTCGCGACGCCTCGCAGATGACAAAAGACGGAAAAATATCGAGCCCGCTCGTTGACTTTTTATTCTGGCAGACCTATCTCCACTTTTAGAGGCGCTGCAATAATGCCCGCGCCCGTAGCTGGAGGGTTCAGAAATGAGCTATCTCAAAGACTCAAACGGCCAGACTATCACGACCTCGAACGGCCAAGCGCCGTATGGCACCGGAAGCACCGTCACCATCCACAATTCGAATGGGACCACATCGCAGGGAACGATCCATTCGGGTGGTTATGCGGTCAAGAACAAGTGACCCGAAGACTGACGCGGTTGGGGGCGGTCTACCTAGCGGATCGCCCTCTTACCCCAAGCTCGGCCCCCGATCGCGCTTCGGACCCTTGACCATTTGACTGCGGACGATCTGTTCCGCCCGCCTGATCCGCTCTTCGGCCAGACGCTCAGCTTGGTCTCGCTCTGCTGCTCGCATCTGACGCTGCCGATCGGCTTCCCGCTCCGCATCACGGCGCTGATCGGCAAGGTCTGACAATCGCGGCGCATGAATAGCCCGGACCTTGCGCTGCATCACCGCATATCGGTCATTCAGATTGTCTTGGTGCTGGCCTTTGAACGCGCGGTACTCCGCGACCATTTCAGCGCGTTCCTGCTTCTGGCTGTCTTGCAAAGCCTGTTTTTCATTCTCCTGTCTGCGCTTGGTCCGCCCAGTAAAATCAATCGCCCGCATAACACGGGAACCCATCCGGCCATGCTCGGCCTTCAACTTAGATCGCTCTTCTTGATGTTTATCAGTGACAATCTTGCGCCGCCGGGTCCATTCCTCGCGGAACATATCCCGCAAAGACGCCTCGTCGGCCTTGCGGCTCTCGCGGATGGGTTTGAGCTCATCGCGATAAGCAGCCCGCGCCATACGATGTTGCCGCGTCCGGCGTCTCGCCTCCCCGATGAGGCTGTTTTCAAGCTGCCTATCAAGGCGGGCTTGCTCGCGTTGAACCTTCGCTGTCTCGCGGACACGGAAGCTCTTCGATCGCATCGCCTTCTCGATATTCAGGTCGATGATTTCGGCATGACGTTCCTTACGGGTGCGGCCTTCATCAATCTGCGGATAGTCAATCACCCGCCCGTTGCCGGTCTGCTTGATCTTCGATGCGGGGCGTTCGACAAACTGCTCCACATGGGCTGCCTGCGGCCCAATATGGATGGTAGGTTCACGGTCGATCCCTTGGGCTTCCAAGCTCCGGCGATCAATCCGGGCATGATGCCCCGCTGCATCCAAGGCACGATTGGCATGCTCTTCCCACTTGGCCCGGACCCATTCAACGGCCTTAGGTTCCATGCCAGCTTTTGCGCGATCTCTGGGGCTATCGGAGAGACGCAGGACACGCTTGTCAGTCTCAATATCGCGGTCGCGAATGACCATGTGGCAATGCGGATTGTGGGCGTCTTTGCCCTGTGCGTGGATACCAGCAAACCAAGCCACGCGCCCGCCAGTCAGGTCTTGTGCAAAGTCACGCACCAACTGCATCCTTTGTTGCGGCGTCAGCTCGCGCGGCAAAGCCAGCCGCACCTTGTCGGCCACGCGAGCATTCTTCCGGTCGGACATCTCCGCCCGGTTCATCCAGGCCCGCGCCGCGTTCGGATCGGTCGGCATGTGATTGGACGCCAGCTCAGCCTTTGCATCGGGCCGCGCAATATACAGCAAGTGCGCCCCTGCGGTCCCCGCCGCATGGGTCGTTCGTCCGATGCTTTTGAGGTTGAGCGAGTAGATCGCCATGCCTTGATGCCTTCCATTGCCAAGCCCTCGGATTGCGTATCCGGATGCGTATTTCATCCGGCCCAAGGGTGCGGGACGGGGTGTCCCGCGTGGGGCAAAGCCCCGCTTCAAGCACGGGTCGAAGCGCCAATCATAAGGCTGGCGAGACCCGTGCGTTATGATCGCATCCACCCTCGATGGGTGGTGGGATCATCTCTTGCAAGGTCCGAATATGAACCCTTCTGCCGAGGCTCTTGGCGGGCCGCTGCGCACGGGTTTTGTTCCAAAACCCAAAAGTGCGCTCTACAGTTTATTATTTCTGACTCATACGCCGTTTATGACGTGACAATGCGACCTGTCCACAGAATAATTACCTCAGTGATACGAGGCAGGATCAGCTATGGAATTTAGAGAGCTACCAAGGGGGCTACCAGGCTCCCCTGAAAGATCAGGCAACGCCCCACGGGCTTTGTGGATGGACCCGGCTACAGTCGCCAGTCATGATTTCTGGCGCTATGAGCCCGGCAAGGTGTTCCTGGGTACAAGCCAGGGTCAGCCGATCGGTATCCGCGACAACCGGCACATGTTGACCATTGCCGGATCGCGGGCCGGTAAAGGCACGTCCGCGATCGTCCCTAACTTGCTGCTCTATCCAGGCTCCGTTCTGGTGCTCGACCCCAAGGGAGAGAACGCCACACTGACAGCCGAGAGGCGCGGCCAAGGCCGCGACATTCCGGCGGGCGGTATGGACCATGATGTCTTCGTCATCGATCCATTTGGCATAGCCAAGGTCGATGACGTCTACCGGGCAGGCTTCAACCCGCTCGATGATCTCGATCTTCAAAGTGACGCGTTCATTGATGAATGTGACGCGATCGCAGACGCCCTGGTCATTCAGGAAGGCAAGGGCAACAATTCGTATTTCTATGACGTCGCAAGGCTTGTCTTGCGCGGCTACATTGCATGGGTCGCCGCCCATGCCGATATCGAAGACCGCTCGCTGATCGAAGTGAAGCGGCTGCTCTTTCTCCCACGCGTCGAGATCACCGATGAGAACCGCGAAAAGATGATGGAGCTCTTCGCGGATGTTCCGGACGTGAACGACCCGAAGTTGATCTTCAACCAGCTCAATCACCTGATGATGCAGGATGAAGATTTCGCGTACGGCGTCCCGTTCCAAGCGGCCTCCATGTTGGCCAGCTTGGATGGCCGCGTGTTCGGGTCGGTCATATCTACCATTCAAAACCAAATCGGATTCCTATCGTCACCGCCGATGAGCAGAACTTTCGCCGGGGACGGACGCATGCCCGATCTCGCGGCGTGGAAGCATGGCGGGCAGTCCGTCTATCTCTGTTTGCCTGCCGGTCGCTTGCACCGGCATTCAAGATTCTTCCGACTCTTCGTCAACCGGCTTTTAAACGCCATAGAAGCCGATGAAACGGTCCCTGACACCCCTGCCCTCATGATCCTCGATGAAATGCACGTACTGGGTCATATGAGCGCCCTGGAGACGGCTGCGGGTCTGATTGCAGGCTTTGGGGTCCGCATCTGGTCAATTTGGCAGGACCTGGCCCAACTCATGCATATTTACGACAAGCGATGGGAAACCTTCCTCGGCAACGCTTCTGTGTTCCAGACCTTCGGTCTGAACGATCTGAGTTCGCTCGAATATGTCTCCAAGCGCCTTGGGACCAGCTCGACGCTCACCGTCTCGCAAAGCGAGCAGAACGTCACTCAGGCTGCGCAAGGCTTCTCGGCACAATCTCAATCCATTCAGGCCAGCCCGCTTCTGGCACCGGAAGAGGTCGCCGAGTTCTTCTCCCGCCAGTCAGGCAACCAGCTCATCATTTATCCTGGTCCAAGCCCGATCTTCCTTGAGCGGTTGCCGTATTATGCATCATTTTTCGATAATGTAAGGAGCCCTGAATAATGGATATCGAACCTCAATCTCCACCTGAAACCCTATTCCGCAAAATTCTTGATTGGGAACGCGACCCCACCAAACAAGACGCAGTGGTGTTCGCACACCCGCGCGGCATCCGCGTCCTAAGCGCACCGGATGGCGATCACTTTAAGGTCTCGATTCCAACCGCCTTGCAGACTTGGTGGGTATTGCCCTTTTTTGTCGTTCCACTTCTCATAATTGTCGCCATCATCATTGGTGGCGTTCTAGGGGTCAATCCAGGGGGCTACAGCAACACCGGACGTTTTATTGCCCCACATTTTTCGGTCGTCCCTCTCTTCATTTCGCTTATCATCGCGGTTGTAGGGTCATGGATTGTCTGGATGCAGTGCTTTCCGCGCGTCACGATCGAAGCCGATCGTGACGGCGTGACAGTTGGGAAATACAATTTTGACTGGCGGGCAATCCAAGGCTTTCGCATCGGATATTCCGCAGGCGGTGTCGAGCGCGAAAACACCCAGCTCGGTTTTCAAGGACTTGTTCTCGGTTACGGTCCCTACGGCTTCGATCTTCCCTATATGGTCCGCAAATATTATGCGGCCTATTACGTGGTTTGGCTGAACGACATGCTCGATACGATCGGCAAGGACGACAATGCCGGAGCGCATGATCCAAAGTCTGGTTTTAAGAAGGCCATGTTTTAAGCCCTCTTAATCGATTTCAGGTCCCTTGGGTTTGTTGACCTTCGGGGCCTGATCCCGTGCCTGGCGGAACGACTTCGCAAAGGCGCTTTGCGAGACCTTTGGCCGGTCGGCAACAACCCCTTTTGCAGCTTGATCCTTGGGGATCATCCGATGTGATTTTTGATAGAATTTGTCGGTCTCTTTATCCCCTGTCTCATGAAAGACGGGACGTGTGTCCTTTGAGGGGTCAATGTGTTTTTTTGGCTCTTGTCGCTCAGAGCTATCAGCAACGCGATTGACGGAAGATGTGCCTAAGCCTGGTCCTGACATCGACGCGGCAGGCCGTCCCATCATTCCGCGTGGGGCCCGTTCATTCCGTTTCTCGTGACGCGGCTTAAAATCTCGATCCGTATTGGTTTTGCGGCCTTTTTCGCGGTTTTCGTCATCATCCATAGCGCTTCGCCTCGCTGCTGGCTTTGGGATTACCGCAGCGTCGCCGATGTACGCCTAAATGTCTATTCTACATCCGTGTACTGAGCTGGATTTGCAGCAGGGCACCATGCAGGCCGTGGTCGACTACGTCGCTCATTGCGGAGGTAAACGCCGCTCACGGCTCCTTCCATCCACTCATCAAAATCGCATTCGAGCGGATCATGAACCTTGTGGTTGTCTTGAAAGAATTTCCCGCCATCCCGGTCATATGTTTCATCGAGCCAATCCAGATAAGCCCACGAAATCCGTGCCAAACGAACGATGATGGGGTTGCCAAAAGCATCCGGCATGTAGCGGCCGGATTTTTCATAGGGGTCTTCGTCGAAATAATCCCACCAAAGGTCTGAATTCATTTGATAACAATAGCATATTTTGGCGCATAAAATCAAAACTTTTGAAAACGCGCCTGACGGCGCATTTGGTCGGTGATCATCCAAACGGTTGATCTCATGACTTACCCTGCGAGGGGGCGTTCCTCCCCCTCGCGCTCCCCCTCCGCTCGCCGCATGGCAAGCCTTCCAGACCTCTTGAAGAAAGAGATCAGGGAAGCTTTGATAAAACGCTGTTGACGGTCATGTGTCGCTATCAAGTAAAATAGACCTGGCCGTGGCTCGCCCCGATGGGGCTGCGCCCGCACCATCCAGGACGATTTTCCATGACACCGCCCCCTGCCCTATTTGGAGAAAAAATGCCTATCAGTAACGACATGGAAACGGATGTTTTGCAGTTTTACTGCGACATGTGCGAGCTCAGTTTAGAGCTGGAACCAGGCACGAACACGATGAAGCACCTTGATTCACTGTGCAATCAGTTTCAGTCTATCATGGCAGACATGGGGATTGAGTCCCCGCCGCCATCACCGCCAGATGGGAAAGTTCCATTCTAGACAAAGGGCGTGATTGTCTCGGCGTTCTGTGCCACTGGCTCCCCCTTGGTGAACCCTTACGGACAGATGCCACCAGCCTCGGTGCCTTGTTCTTCGGAGCCGTTATCGCCTGAACCGATACAAGAGTGCTTCGAGAACCATGAGACAAAGGGTGGGTGCTCCCCATGCTCAGAGACAAGCTCTTGCGCGTGGGTCCGCTCCCGCGTTCCACGCCTTTGTCTCATGGTTCTCGAAGCACTCATCGGTCTCACATGGCGATATGGTCGCGATGGACAGGGCTCGTTGCGCTTGTTCTTTGGTGAGTTGGAAGCTGGATTCTTGTGGGTGATAACACGATAGGGAATGTTGGAATGTGGGTTTGTGGTGTCACTGAACGTAAGCTGGGGGAGTTAAATAGAGTTATATTAGAGTTACACTGTGGATTATGGCGTGTAAGATTCTGTTTAATATACGATATTCAGAACGCCCGGTGTGTGAAATGACGAATCTCGGTGTGTGAAATGACGAATCTCGGTGTGTGAAATGACGAATCTTATCAAAAGTTATCCACAGGCATTGCGGTGTGTGAAATGACGAGTCTTGACGTGTGGTGTGTGAAATGACGATAGTAACCCATGGTGTGTGAAATGACGAATCTCGGATGTGCTCGGCGGTGTGTGAAATGACGAATTCACGCTCCCCTTTGCTGCCTGACCGTCATCCGCAAAAAGACCTGTTCGTGTGCGACATCGTGGACGCCGTCCCTAAGGGCGACATGGCCTCGATGGAACACCCGGTCTTCACCCTCTCGACCAAGCCGGACATGAAGCCTCGGCGGTATCAGAATGGCGAAAACTTCATCGAAGTGTCGCCGTCTCGGTATGGGCTGGCCACGGTGCATGACCGTGATGTGCTGATTTACTGCATCAGCCAGTGCATGGCCGCGCTCAACGAAGGTCGCACGGTTAGCCGAACGCTCCGGTTCAAGGCACATGATTTGCTTGTCGCAACGAACCGACAAGCGTCGGGTCAAGGCTACAAGCTGCTCAAGGACGCGCTCCGGCGGCTGCAAGGCACGCAGATTGAGACGAACATCCGCCAGGGCGGGAAGGAATATTTCAGGGTCTTTGGCCTCATCGAGTCTGCGGAAATTGTTCGGGAAACGCGCGACGGGCGGATGCAGGATGTCGAGATTACCCTGTCCGATTGGGTTTTCGACGCCATAGAGAACAACCATGTTCTGACGCTGAACAAGGAATATTTCTTCCTCCGCAAGCCCCTTGAACGGCGGCTGTATGAGCTGGCCCGAAAGCATTGTGGGTCACAACCGAAATGGAAATGCGGCCTTGAGTTGCTGCGCGACAAGTGTGGGTCGGGTTCGACCACGAAGGAATTCCGCCGTCTGCTCTCGAAAATCATCGAGGATGACAGTGCGCATGACCACTTGCCCGATTACCTGATGAGCATTGAGGGCGATAATGTCGTCTTCCGCCCCAAGGCGGCAGAGGCTGTCGTCGCCCTGCCCTTCCAGGCGTTGCGCTTCAAAAAGCTTGAAACGCACGACGAGGCGCGACGTCTTGCGCCTGGTTGGGATGTCTATGTTCTTGAAAGGGAATGGCGGTCTTGGGTCCACGACAAGGCCATCGACGTGAAGGACGCGGACAAGCACTTCTTGGCATTCTGCAAAAATCGTGGTGCATACAAGCACTAAAAGCACAAATGTGGGTTTGTGACTTTACGTGTTCCCACGAATGTGGTGAGGTTGATTCATGATCTGTCTCTTATACACATCTCCGAGCCCACGAGACCGA
>OJDK01000579.1_pt1 | contig 13541 bp, 11 predicted proteins | sample 1592791 | NCBI WGS metagenome assembly OJDK01 (sample SAMN05416878, study PRJEB24817) | seawater metagenome | isolation source: Sea water | place: Canada:Atlantic | collected 2013-11
CGTCGGCAGCGTCAGATGTGTATAAGAGACAGTTAAAAAACTACACCATGAGAAAAACAACCTTAATTATCGCAGCAATCTTATTTAGCTCATTTTTCTATAACAAAAATCTTGGACTTAACTTATTTCTATTTAGTATTCTCACAATCATTATACTTTCAATTAACAATCCAGATGATTTTAAAAATAAAAGAACAATTATTCATGGTGGCATTTATCTCGTTACTGGATTAGCGGTTTTCTTTCATGATTCTCTATTGGCAATAATTGCCAACTTTATTTCATTTTTTACTTTAATTGGTCTGTTATCGGAAAACAAATCATCAATCTACGTCAATTGGCTCAACGGTCTTTACACTACAATCGCAGGATTATTCCATCGGAATTTTTCTGGTGATGAAACCTATAAACAACCTGAAACTAAAAAGGCCACCAATTATTTTCATATAGCAAAAATGATAGGCATTCCCCTCATTGTTATTATCATTTTTATAGCACTTTATAAAAATGGAAACCCAATGTTTAATGGACTAATTTCTAAGATGGACTTTAGTTTTATAAATATTCAATGGATTTTAGTCGCAGGCTTGGGATATTATTTATTTTCTAACATACACCAACCCGTTGAAGTAGAACCAGCAACTGAGCTAGATTTAAAAACAGGCAACAAATTATCTAAAACTAATCGATTTTCATTAGTAAAACTGAAACAGGAGAATCAGCTTGGTGTTGTTTTAATTGGTTTATTAAACTTACTTATTGTTGTATTCTTAATCACAGATATCACTTTTATTGCTACAAATATGGATATAAGGGCTTCTGTTTTTTCTGCTCAAGTGCACAACGGTATAAATGCTCTAATCGCATCGATTATTATTGCTATAGCTATTCTGCTTTATGTTTTTAGAGGCGACCTTAATTTCTACAAAGACAATACACTATTGAAGCAATTAGCATTTACATGGATTATTCTCAACTGTATTTTGGTTATCAGTATTGCAATTAAAAACAGTCAATACATCTATTATTTTGGACTTACCTATAAAAGAATTGGTGTTTTAATGTATCTCATACTTGTCATAACAGGACTTATCACAACACTCTTAAAAATTGATAAAGTAAAAAACATTTGGTATTTGCTACGATTGAATACAAAAACTGCTTTTATGGTATTGATAATAAGTAGCACGATTAATTGGGATTATCATATTACAAACTACAATTTGAATTATGCACAATCCATGGATTTCAGTTATTTGATTGAGCTTTCCCATAACAACACTTTTTTTCTGAAAGAACAAACTGAATTAAATGAACTTGATGAAAATTACGTAAAACTAATTAATAGAAAATACAGCAACTATTTAAAAGAGCTGAATAGAAATTCTTGGCAAGAATTGCAATATGACAACCTAAAAAACATCTACTAAATAATATGGGAGCACTCTTTTTTATATTACTAATGTTTATTGCGTTAATGACTTTTATAGTCATTAGACTAAGTATATCATGTATGTTCTGGCTTTCTAATAATCCTAAAAACAAACGTCATGTCTTTAAAACTTATTTTCCTTATTACATCATTACCTTTTTTGCCCTTTTTATTGTTATCATTTTAGAATTCGATAAAAGCATATTTGCATTTATATATTGTGGTAGTGTTTACAGCATGATATTACTCGTCTGGAGATTTAAATTAAAAATTCAAAAAAAAAATCTTCAAAAATGATCTAAATACTAATTTCCATGTCCCATTCTACCATTTATAACTTACAATTTTTCCGGGACTCAATCTAAATACAAAAACAACAAATGAAACTAAAGTTCAACAAAACATATCTAACAATTGCTCTTTCATTGTTTAATATAGAACTGGCAATAGCACTTTTTCTTAAAACCGGATTTATCCGCCACACCTTTGGCGATTATCTGGTAGTGATATTACTATATGCAATTATAAGAGGATGTACCAATTTGAGTGTGAGGGCCTCAACCTTGGTCGTTCTCTTAATTGCCTATAGTGTAGAGTTACTTCAGCTCACTCCACTTTTAGACTACTTAAACTTACAAGATAGCTTTACAGCAAAACTCATTTTTGGTAGCACGTTTCAGTTCACAGATTTAGTGGCTTATAGCTTAGGTATATTAACGGTTTTGGCTGTTGAAATATCCATTTTAAAATTTTATAATACCCAAAACATAACATGGAAGCATTAAAGATACTTATTCAAACTCGATTTAAAACCTTGTCATTAATTACAATTGCACTATCATTTAGTGTCGTTGTACTTGTGGTACGCATAAAGCTGAACAAATCTTTGTTTTATATATTCTTAATCTGGAATGTTTTTTTGGCTTCAGTCCCATACGCAACTACAATGTATCTCAATACCAAACAGAACTTGAGCAAACTTAAACTCGGGTTTTGGTTTTTGGTTTGGCTGGCGTTTTTACCAAATGCACCTTACATTGTTACGGATTTAATCCATATAAAAATAGGTGATGAGCATCTATTATGGCTAGATGTTTTGCTGGTGCTGTCTTTTGCACTTAGCGGATTGCTTCTCTTCTATCTTTCGTTATTGGATATGCGGAATCTATTAATTTCAAAATTTGAAAGATTACCGATTGAAACTTTAACGGTAACTGTTAGTTTTTTGTGTGGATTTGGCGTTTATTTAGGTAGGTTCCTGCGCTATAATTCTTGGGAAATTATAAGCAATCCTAAGTGTTTAATTTCAGATGTTTTCAATATTGTAATTGCGCTCTTTCAGCATTTGCATGCGTGGTTGTTTACCTTAGGCTGGAGGGTTTCTAAGAATTTACCATAAGTGTAAAGTAACTAAAACCTATCATTTGCTATCGAACTTTTCTTTTTTGATTTCTTGTTGAACTTTTTACCTGATTTAAATCTATATAAAATATACAAAGATACTTTTGGATTTCGTAAAATAGTTTTATTAGTATATCTAGTATCATCGACGAAATAAGTGTTTTCATTTTTATTGTTAACACCGAAAATATCAATTACCCTTAAATTAATTGACAAATTATTATCCAAGAATCTCTTGCTGAAAATTGCTGTACCGAAAACCCTCAAAAACCTATTGGGTTCTTCAAATCCAGTTGAATTTCCGTTACTAAGACTTGATATGACACTTAATCTTATTTTTTTAGGTAAGTTGAAAGTGTTATTTATACTAAAAAAATAATTTTCAATGCTTGTTTCAACCGCTGTACCATCAATTTTACTATAAATTAAACTTGCATCAAGATATGAGTGCCACCATGAATAGATTTTATAGTTAGTATTGAAAAAAAGTTTATAAGTCTGCTTTTTACCAATATTTGCATAAGAAATTATTGTTCTATCACCCTCCAAAAATTTTATTTCCTCAAAATTATTGTTGTACAAATAAGAACTTAAACTTAAATAATATTTATTTTTAATTGTATATCCAAGATTAAAACTGTGATAAACACCTTGGTTTAGCTCAGGGTTACCTCGTTTTATAGTTGTACTATTCAAAAAAACTTCAAATGGATTTAATTGAATATATGGTGGTAATAAAAAACCCTTTCTGTAAGACACATTAATATTACTCGATTCATCTTCTGAAAAAACATATTTTAAAGCAATAACAGGTAGAAAATTCAAAAAAGAGTTATCGAACGTTTGATTTTCTGCAATCGAAGATGATGTGGTTTTTGTCTGTTCAACTCTTGCACCGATTGAGTATTTAAATTTTTTAAGATTATTGTCAAAAGATAGATAGGCAGCAAAATTACTTTCATTATAATTAAAAGCGTTACTGAAAATTGGATTTGTTTCAAAAACATTATTTTCTTCATTAAAATCTCTGAATGTATCATTATCATTAATTCGTAAGTTATCGAACTTTGCACCAAATTCAATCTTTTTTTTATTCTCCATTATGGGCAAAGTATAATCAAATCTATAACTAAATTGCCTATTGGTATTATTCGAAATATACATGCTTGAGCTTGATTCTTCAGAATTTTCTATAAAGTCAATTATACTGATTTCAAAATTTTCATTTGAATGTAAGTTATTATTTTTATAGCTGGCTGCAATATCTATACGGTTTCCTTTGTCATCAATATCATATCGATAACCAAAATTAAAACCATTGGAATATGTTTTATTCAATTTATAAGTTTCAGTTAAAAATAATTTTTCGAGATTATTAAATATAAACTGTTTACTGTGGAAATTGATGCTATTACTTTGATCATATCTAGATAGACTGTAATCTACATAAAGAGAATGAGCATCATTTATTGTGTAGTCAAACCCTAAACCATAGACCTTTCTTATTGTAGATTTTTCAGTTTTTATTTTATCTGAAATAGCTAAGCTATTATCTCTTAAATTAATAGTAGAAAAAATTTCTGAAGATATCTCATCATACGAATATGGATTAGCGGAAAATTCTAAAATAAAATCACCTATTTTATAGTTTAGTCTACTTGATGGTTTTGAAGAAAAATCAACATTTTCTATTCTGGTTGAAATAGCTCCCTCTAAACCATCTTCTTTTGGTCTTGAGATATTTATATTAATTATTTTTTTTTCATTTCCACCATACTTAGCTGAAGGTGAATCTATCAATTCAATATTCTCTAAATCTTCACCCGTTAAACCTTCTAACATTGACAGTAGTTTTTGATTAGAAATTTTTCTAAATTTACCATTGATCATAACCTTTGCATACTCTCCTTGTAATTTAACATTGCCATTTTCTAAAACACGTACAGCAGGTAGAAAAGATAAAATTTCTATTAAAGGCATATCTTTGAAAAGAGAATCATTCTTTACATCAATTGAAAAACCAGTAGCATTCTGAAGAATCTTCTGCTTTAGCTTTGCCTTAATAATCACCTCATCTAATGAAGTTGGTTCATCTGATAAGACAATATCAGGTAGCATTGTATCTTTCTCTATATAAATTGTATTGTAATAATCAGCATATCCTAATGCACTGACTTCAATTAAGTATTTGCCCTTATCTATTTTTTTAATAAATCGCCCTGTCAATGGGTCACTTGCTGTACTATAAGTTTTTTCTGTGATATCATATATAAAAATTACTGATGCATTTGAAATAATATTGTTCAAAGTGTCTACAACAATACCCGAAACTTCATATTTCTCAACGAATTTTTCATTTGAATTAGTAACTTGAGCAATTAAAATAGAATTAGGGAAGAAAGAAAAAATAATTAAGAATAAAAGACTTCGCATGTGTGCGTTGAATTATGTGGGGGCAAAAAAACCTTCGAAGAATTATTATTCGAAGGTTTGGAGTTTTATTATGAACAGCCAGGGTAATCTTTGATTTCAGATTCATCGATTTGTTGATCTGCATTATCGTCTAACTCTTTAAAAGTTGGTACTTCTGTATCATCTCCTACCATGTCTTTGTATTCAGTTGCGTTTAATGTACCATCCCCATTTGCATCATTTCCACAAATACATACATTACTACAACCATCCCTTGTTAATGCTTTGGCTTGTTGTAAACAAAATAAAGTTCCCAAGAAAAGAACTGTAATTAAAATAATTCTTTTCATAAAGATAAATTTTATTGGTTTATGCCTACTTTCAAAATGATTTAAGGATTGTTGTTTCGGCTAGTCCAATCCATAATTAATAAAAATAATAAATAAATAAATAAAAAAGCTTTTTTTGTATCAACAAATAACTTTACCAATACAATCAAATTCGCATAAAATACTAACAAAACCTTATTGAAATTTTAATGATAATATCTAATGTCGCAACATAAATGAAGTTAAGCTTCCCTATCCGCAAAATCTTGAAGATAACCAAATCGCTTCGTAAGCTGCCCATTTTCAGTAATCTTGGCACGTTTTAAAATACCGTTTTCATCATCGTTGAAAAACGCAGGAATCACATATTCTAAAAACGTTTTCCCAAAACCTTCACTTGCATCTTTTGGCAGTTCACAAGGAAGATTATCTACAGCCATAACAGTTATGGCATTTTTAGCATCATATGCGATCTCTTTTTCGTTTTTTGCATCATATCCATAAAAAGGATCTGCTATGGTTGAAGCTCGAATTGTACTCGCAACCGGCCCATCAATATCGCAAGAAATATCTGCTACTAAATTTATTCTGAAGTCTTGATGCTTAGCATCTTCCCTAGTAAATAAAAATGGTGCATTGTTACCGTAAAAATGACCTGCAATAAAATAATCTGTTTGTTTGGCGTATGGCATAAAATTACTTTCGTAACCAGTCGGATCTTTATAGAACTTGTACTTGTCTCCTACTTTTCCATCTGAGCGTTTGGTATATTCCATAACGTCAACCATACAATACACTGGTTCAGTAAATTCAGATGTTAAATAGAGCGCGTCACTCACTTCCTTAATATCCAAGTGATCTAAAATTTCTTGTGCTCCTAATGCTACTTTTCCAGTACCGGAAAGCAGAATTTTTATATTTGGAATTGTGATTTTATCTAATTCAGCTTTTACTTCGTTTAAATCTGCCAAAGTTTCTACTTTTGGAAGTTGAAACAATTCATCCCTTAATCCCAATGCTCTAAAGCCATTGTATGCTCCAACCAAACCTGCATAACGCCCAAAACCAATTAAGCGCGCTCCACTCTTTTTTACAATAGTTTCGTGGTCGTAAAGCTCAATGTTTTTGTCGAGTATCGCTCTGAGCAAATCCCTGTTATAAGGTTGCTTTTTTATGGTGTGGGAAAAGAAAAAATATTTTTTATTGGGAATTAAACTTTCAATTGGCACTTCTTTTACTCCAATCATTACATCTGCACTTGAAATATCATCAGTAACCTTAAACCCCTTTTCTTTATAGTCTGAATCTGAAAACACACGAATCTCCGAGGACTCCACAACAAATTGTGCTTCTGGGAAATCTAATTGTGCTTCGGCTAAGGCTTCTGGAGAAAATACAACACGTCTGTCTGGTGGATTTTTACGTTCTTTGATGATTGCGAATTTCATAAAAAAGGGATTATTTATTCTGGTTGTTTCGCTGAATTTAGCATTGCAAAAACAAGAATGATTTGATTTTTAGTTCTCAGCGAAAATAAGTCGATTTTGTGGCTAAACCAAGTCTGCTTTTACTATTCTATTCGTTATACTTCGCTTTCGCTTTTTCCTTTTGCTGTTCTGTTTCTTCATTTCCATTTTAGTTGGGTTCCTTTTTGAACCATAACCCTTATTTTTCTTGAAATTAAAACTTTAATCTGACATTTTTTCTTAATGCGTTTATAAAACGTTATTGGTATAACTTTTGCATTAGTATTTTTAGTAATTTCGCACACCATTGGGCAATTATTACTGGCCATTGGTGTGGTGCGTTAGGGATTGAAGTGGCATCCTTTTGCTTTTTTGAGCAAAAGATACAACGGAAAGCCCGACTCTATGAAGTTTGAGCGAAATAGAGTAACGCCCAAAAAATTATCATTTAAGGGGTCGACTGGTTTTGACAGCGAGATTAATTAAATGGTAAGCACGTCGTGTAATGGTTTTGAAACACGTAAAAGGCTGAACCAAACTTTTAAACGGCGAGAATAACTACGCTTTAGCTGCATAATCTGAATTATAGTAAGATTCGTGCTAGTTCCTACTAGGTAGGAAGGCTAAATGTCTCCGAAAAGCCCTAGTCAGTGGCGTTTCTAATTGAGGCATCGTAAAAATTGACTAAGATTGGGTAGTGCTTTGATGCCCTTTCGAGATTAAGAAGCTAAGTTGTAAGTGGGTTGTCTTTAACCAGCTTGCAATCGAAAAAACAAGAAAAGAATAAACGTGTAGAAAGCTCTTTGGTTACTTGTTTGGACGAGAGTTCGATTCTCTCCGACTCCACAATTAAAAAACCGATTCAATGAATCGGTTTTTTGTTTTTAGAATTCTTAAGTTTTACATAGCAGTTTAATACATTCTGTTTTATAAGTGCATCTAGCAATATTTAATGCTAAAGAATTCATTTCTATTTTATTACGCTCATTTTTTAATTAATTGTGTCATTACTTTAAATATTCTATTGGTAATTTTATACAACTAATTTAAAAACAAAATACTTATGAAAACTTTAAAAAGCATAATTACGCTCTTTGCGGTTATTATTACTTGCAGTGCGTACACTCAAAACAGTGATGATAAACGTATAATGGCTGATGCAGACAAAGCAAAAGCCAAGTTTATGTCTATGGACTCTAATATAAAATCTTTTTTTAACGACTCTGCCGCTTATGTGATTTTCCCTAATGTAGGCAAAGGAGGTTTTATTATAGGTGGTGCAGCAGGAAATGGTGTGGTTTATGAAAATGGTAGAGCGATTGGAATGGCAGATCTCAAAAAGTTAAATGTAGGTTTACAAGCTGGTGGCCAAGCCATAAGTGAAGTTATATTTTTTGAAACCGAATCTGATCTAGAAGAGTTTAAAGAAGGTAATTTTGAATTTACAGCTGGATTGTCTGCTGTAGTTTTAGAATCTGGTAAAGCCAAAGAAGCGAAATATAAAGACGGTGTTGCTGTTTTTGTTATGCCAAAAGCAGGAATTATGGCCGAAGCTTCCGTAGGTGGACAAAAATTTGATTATGAAAGTTTTTAATCAATAAATAAGCAAACAATTAAGCCCTCTATCTTAACGATAGTTGGGCTTTTTTTAGGTGTATAAATTAAAAACTTGATTTGTATTAAATAACCTTAGGTTGCTGGATCTCTTCTAAAAATTTTAATCAAATTAAAAATTAAAATGCAAAATATCATCCAAATAAAACCGGCCAAATAGCCACCAAGAACATCTGAAGGATAATGTACACCAAGATAGATACGGCTTATGCCAATACTTAAAATGAGGATAACTAGAAGTGAGATTAACAAAGCTTTTAGAGTCTTTTTTAGTTTAAATTGAATAATTAAATATATTAAGAAACCATAAAACGCCATTGAAAGCATAGCATGACCACTCGGGTAGCTTAACGTCTTTACAGTAACCATATGTTCTCCCAGTGGCCTAGATCTATTAATTATTTGTTTTAAAAGCACATTAGAACTAAGGGCCAACACCAATACAAGTGTGAGTTGAACAATGTACTTCCAGTTTTTAAAAACTCTCAAAAAAACAATAATGATTAAACCAAAAATTATAACATAGCCCATAACATCTCCAATTTCCGTTATGGTTATTAAATAATCTGTGAGAGCTGGTGACTTGAAACCCCAAATAGTTTGACTAATAGAAGTATCATAGTCATGAAGAAGCTCGGACATAGTGTGGTGCGTAAATTTTACGAATAAAACTATACAACCAACTACTATTACAGAAGCCAAAACAGCCGTTATAATATAAGGCAATTTGGTGCCTGGCCTATTAAACTTTTCTTGTAGAAAACGTTTTAATCCTTTTAAAAATTCGATTAATTGTTTCCGCATGTTTTTTCTTTAAATTTAGGTATTACATTGTTTAGTTTAGAATCTAAATCCTGCTGTGAATATAATTCTACTATCCTCAACACTTTGATAGTAACCTATGTTTGCTGTAAAAGCCTGAAACCCGTTGATAAAAATAGAACCACCGTAACTATTATGCCATTTCTCGGAATCTTCGTTTTCGTTCCATACACGACCTAAATCGAATCCTCCAGTTACTCCAATTCTCAGAGGCACAAATCCTGTTCGCTGCTCAATAAAGCAAACTCTAAGATCAGTCATTTGAAAAAATGAGGTTTTACCTAAAAAGCGTTCGTTTCTAAACCCTCGTAAACTATTATTACCACCTACTGTGGCTGCATGGTAAAACTCATAATCATCTCCAAGAATGAAGTTTGCTTGAGCTTTAGTAGCCAATGTTGCCAAACCACTTTCATGTATTGGATAGATAAATGATACAGTTGGTGTTACATAAGAAAATTTATTATCGAAATCTGAATCAATGGTTTGCTTATAACCTGCAACTAAACCAAATTCCATACCTCTTCGCGGTAAACTAATTAAACCTTTCTTATTATTGAAATTTACACCTACTTCACCACCAACATACACTTGATTTTCAAATACATCATTATCTGGACTGAAAAAAGTTTGCGTAAAACCATTTTCGGTATCATCAACTTTATTTGACTCTACTCTGGCTGCAACATGAGCACTAACATTGCCATCTGTTTTATAAATTAAAGAAGGTTGAAAGTGCCATTGTTCAATTTTTACACGATTAAAATCCATATCAACATCATCTTCATCATAGATCGTTTCATTTCCTACTCCAAAGAAATTAATAGCATAGTTTGCACTGGTAATGCGAGCGTCTATTCCTAAATTCCAATTATGAAAAATATGAGCAAATTCACCATCGTACGAAAATTCAAAACCTGAAGTTGCCGCATAATATGATGCATTAAAAGTATGTTGCGTTGTAAAGGGGTTGCGCAATAAACTGTAAGTTGTAAATGTATTGGTTAAACCTGCGCTAAAACCTGCATCTGGATCAAACCCAACTGTGGGCAATAACACATTGTTTGAGTATTTGCGTTTTTGCGGATCGTAATTATTAATGTCATAAGAATCCGTAAGTTTTTTACTTACAGGTGTGTTAAATGTATTTTCTTTTGATTTATAATCATATACCTTAATAGACCTATTATTTTCAATGTTATAGATGTCGTTTTCTTCTCCTCCAAAAATTTTGATTTGAATATAATCATTTCCATCTCCAGTAACCGAAATTTCATCGTCGCCATCTAAAGCATAAATCCATAATTCTTTTGTTATGTCTTTAGTGTAAGTATTTTCAAAAATGGTTTTGTCCTTTTGTGTTATAGTAACATTAGTTTTACCATTTGGCTGTCTTAATACATCCACTTTATTGTCTTTGTTTGTGGCAACAATTATTTCATGTTCTTTAAAATATTGGTAATAATCTTTGGCTATAGACACTATATTTTCTCGCCTTTGCTTTAAGGTTGATTTAATGTTATCAATGCTTTCGCCTTTGGTATCCTCTAGAAGTTTAGCGAAAGCATTGTCTATAACATCATCCGTTAAACTATTTTGAAGATTCTCTGCTTGGTTTTCCCAGTCTTCCCAACTAGCTTCGTTTATAAAATTTTTATCCAAATAATAAACTGCATTGTTGAATGTTTTTATATTCTGAACTTCAGGAGCATAGCTTTGCATATTCCTAGCCAAAGGCGATGCAAATTTTAGAATCGCGGGAAAAACACCATCGTACTTAGGAAAGGCTTGATCCCTATCTCTTGGTATTGGTTTGTAAAGCTTTGTGCCATCATCTTTTTCGTGCAAAGCCCAACGCCATTGATCTGCGTGCCTGTCCCAATCACCAATGAGTATATCAAACAATCGTGCTCTTAAATAGCTGTCTTCATCAATTTTGGCGTCCTTATCATTCTGTAACTCTAGTAACATATCTGTTGTACTGATGATATCATCCGCATTACCAAATGCATCAAAATCCTTGTTCTCATCACCAACGTGTTCTTCAAACATATATAGTTTATCTCCGTAACTTTCATTAAAACGGCCTAAACGTTTTTGCTTTGGCAGGTAAACAATTCTCGGACTAGCATGTGGTATGTCAATAGCATCTAATAATTCATTAATGGCATACTGAGCATAAGGTTGTGCTGTTGTATAATAATCTTGAACAATACTTTCCACAACGGTATTATCTGCATAATCTAAAACATAGTGGTCTTTTATTTTAGATTGAATAAACCTAACTCCACTTTTTCGCAATTCTCTTACAGTATATTCATTTTCGTTATCATCTATTAGACGTAAACTTCTAGATTGGTTACCTCCACCTTCGGTAATTGCTCTTACATTATCTGGTAAATCTTCTAAAAACAACACAGGAGCTTTGATTTTACGACCGTAGATTTCTCTGTAGTGATCTCCCCAAAACCAAGTATAAAATCCTGATTTGTTAACTTCTTCTTCAGTATAAATTGCTTCTGTGTAGGTTTCACCGAATTCATCTTTAGTATGGTAATCAAAATCTTCTAATTCGCCTTTTTTCAGTTTAATATTAGATGAAAATACTTTATTGGTTTGATTTCCGTCCACTGTATAAATCTCAACCTCTGAACTTCCGTCTTTAAAAACATTAAGTTTGGCATAACCCTGTTTTTCAGATCCAAAATAACCTTTATCAGTTTCTGGGTTTGTTTTAGTGGTTTTTCCGGAAGCTCCACTTATAATTTGCGGAATGCCATCATCCATTAAGAACTGAAGATTTTTATCACTACCAGATACAAAAATGACATCTTGGAATTGACTTGCCAATGTTTCTAATCTACCTACAAGAGATTGCATAGCGTTATTGTAATAGGCTTGTTTAGAAAAACCACCCATAAGACCAAAAAACCCTTTTCTAGTAGCTGTTAACACAGGATGATGTAAAGCCACAATGATGGTTTTGTTTTGTTCGTCCTTAAGTTCATCTTTAAATTGTAGAAAAAACTGCTCTCTGGTTTTAATTTCGCATTCATTATTGATATATGGATACTCATCCCAATCTTCTAAATACCATTCTGTATCTACCATTACCAGCTCTACCTCATCACTTAACGTTTCGCGCTCAATTGGGCAGCCATCATTTGGCCAAAATTCTGCTTTACTGTTATCTTGTAAAAAGGATTCTAAATCGTCTAAGTTTTTGTGTCCGCCTTTATTCCACTCATATTTTCCCGGAATATAAATTACTTCGCCATTAAAGTCTGAAAGTGGCTCCATTACCTGTGATCTCAAAAACGCTTCTTCACTTTTCCTTTGTTCTGAGTTTTTAGGGTAACCTTTAGACCTGGTACTATTTCCCAATGCAATGAAAGCCGCATTAGCATCATTTTTTGAAGCATTAACAATTGCCTTTAAAATAGCGATTGAACCTGCACTTGACTCTGAGCCAAGATTGGATGTCATATAAATGCTTTTTGAAATCTCTTTATTATCTTCTTGATTATCTTCTTGAGCTTTAACTTGAGTAGTTAAACTTGAAAACAGAAGTACTACTAGAATAAATCTGGATTCATATATATTCTTTAAAAATTGGGTTGATATCATAAAAAAATCTTGTTTTGGCTAAATTCTTAAATTAAATCTTAGGATTGGTGCTTTTATGAAATATTTATTAAAGCATAAGATATTTGGTTGCGCGTATTTGCAAGCTTTACTTATAAAATTACATTAAGAGATGTGACCAAAAACAATTCGTGACCCAGGTTTTGAGTGTAATTTGCCAAACGATATTGCAAACCAAATTCTAAATTAGTTTTGGGTTGAAACTGCCACTCTAAAAGAGTACTAAAACGTTGCTCGTATTCTGGTTTTTGGGTTTTAGCGATTTCAAATAATGTCTCTGCTTCTGTTTTAAAAGAAGTGTTTTTTTTATCGGTATTTCCTAGTGGTATTGACAAGCCTATTTCGTACCGAAATCTATATTTTGTTGTAGAACCTGTCTCTTATACACATCTCCGAGCCCACGAGACCGAGGCTGATCTC
>OJDK01000588.1_pt1 | contig 13409 bp, 12 predicted proteins | sample 1592791 | NCBI WGS metagenome assembly OJDK01 (sample SAMN05416878, study PRJEB24817) | seawater metagenome | isolation source: Sea water | place: Canada:Atlantic | collected 2013-11
TCAAAGTCGGCTTCGCCTACGGCTCCGATTTGCAGAAATGCCGCGACATTCTGCTGCAGGCCGCAAAAGAGAACCGGCGCGTACTACGTGACCCGGAACCTGTCGTACTGTTTATGGGCTTTGGTGCCAGCACCCTGGACCATGAACTACGCGTTCATGTGGATGACATCAACGACCGCCTGGCAGCCACCGACGAGATGAACCGTCACATCGACGCCCTGTGCCGGGAACACGACGTGGAAATCGCCTTCAGTCAGCTGGATATCCATATCCGCAATAGCAACGGCGACCAGCTAAATCTGGAAACCCATTCGGCAGAAGAGGAAGGTAATGGGGACGACAACACACCGCCACCGGAAGCCAACGACGGGAAGTCCAATGAAAGCAGCGATCCGCGCTAACCACGGCAGGGGCATCGCTGGCGGCGCGGTGGAGTAACAGTGACGAGTAGCGAGTTTCGAAAATCAAAATCTGGACGTTGGGAAAGTCAGGTTTTCGCTTCTCGTTTCTCGCAACTCGATTGGGTAACCGCGGCGCCCCTACGGGAAATCAGGGCTTACAGCACCACCTCAAAACACTCCAACTGCGGCGGCCCCAGGTAAATGTCCTTGCGCGCCCCCGCATTGGCATGGGCCTTACGGAACGCTTCCGACTTGGTCCACCCTTCAAAGGCCTCTTGCGATTCCCAGGTCGCATGGGACGAGAACAGCGTGTACTCCTCGTTGCTGGCACCTTGCAACAGGTTGAAGCTCTTGAAACCCGGCACATCTTTCAAAAGAGAGTCGCGGCCTTTCCAGATCTCGATGAAATCCTGCTCGCAGCCGGGTTTGATCTTGAAGCGGTTCATAGCAATAAACATAAAAGTCTCGATGTCCTTCCAGGGTTTGAGAGCGAATAAAATGGGAGAAGAGTAAAATGGGGACACGCATAAATTTAAAGAAATGAAATCATACCTCTCACCCCAACGCACACGCCACTTTCTGCCCCGATATCCATTGTCGACCCGTTGCTTCAGCAAAAGCCCGTAAGCGGGTCATCGCACCCACCGCAAGAGGTACCCGCTGTTTTCTAGGGGCCATGTGCCGCAACCATGCACTTTGATCGATACCTAAACGTGAAAGGATCTCAGCGGCCTTGGCGTCAATGGCGCCCCGCTTGTCCTCTCGAATCGCCCGGCCGGTTGCATCCACCAATTGCAGGTAATCCATCAGCCGGAATCGGCAAACCGTTACTGCGTCTTTCTTTTCAGCGTTATCCGTATCAACCAGAGGCACAAGCCGCGGCAACCCCTGGCTGACGCCATTGTTGCGAAAACGCTCTGCGCGCTGCCGGATAGATGTGTGTTCGGAGTCTTCCGGGGTGGCCGCTATGCCGGCCCGCACCGGGTTGAGGTCTACGTAGGCCATGCAGCTCAACAGCGCCTTCTCATCCAGTAGGGCCTGGCTTTTATAACGACTTTCCCAAAAGCGGCCTTTGCAGTGGTCTTCTTCATTGGCTTTACGGGCCAGGTGCTCGTTCAGGCACTTCATGAACCAGCCCAGATCAAACAACCGGGTTCGCCAGCCCTCAACGATTTCCCGCGCTTTCAGGGTCTCGGCTTTGACCGTCTCTCCTCGCAGCCAGCGCTTAACCAGCAGCGGCCCGGAGAACAGCGTCATCCATCGTTCCGCTACCTCTTCTGACGACCACGCTTGAGCGCTCACCCGGTCGACCTTCAGGACCACGTGGTAATGGTTCGACATGACTGAGTAGGCACAAAGGTCGATCGCGAAGGCCTCCACCAAGATAGCTAATCGTTCTACCACCCACTGCCGGCGGTGTTCATAGTTCTCACCAGAGTAAGGATCCTGACCACAAAGAAAGGCCCGCCGCACACAACGGCAGATACAGTGGTAATAGGGCGTCTCGTCCAGCGAGACCTGAGAATAACGGGCTTGTGTCATGGGCGCCTCCTTGCTTGCCATAACACAAACCTTAACGACAGAACCTAGAACCAACCATCAGCGATTCAATCAACGGAGCGTAAGTGATCGTCTAATTTATGCGTGTCCTGTTACTTTGTTGGAAGTTAAGCAACGGGAAACAGGAGACCCCGGGCCGCTGATACACTACACGGGTATAAAAGGATGTACGCTAAAGCGGGGGAACTACAGCGTCGCATTTGACGCGCTTGTTAAGAGCTTTCAGAAGAACCATGAAAATATCAGTCCTATACCCAATAGTGGGAGCACTCCTAGCCACAGTAACACCACTGACCTGAACCCCCATTCCTGCCACTTAGGCAGTGTGGCTTCTTCTGTTTCATCCCATGGTTGCTCTGTGCAAACCACTGAAATGAAGTCAGATTTGTAACTGGGTGAAGCAGAGTTTTCCGCTATAGCAAGGTCAATGGACTCTTTTAGCAGCACGAGACCATCGCGATTCCCAACGATGCAATCCTCGTAGACATCGCTAGCTGTTTTCACCCATGGCTCTACCTCTGCACTCAACCTATTTGCCTCTTAACGCCTGCAGCAGGTGCGCGACGTCAGGAGCGTCACTTGCCTGCATTTGTTATACATTTAAGAGTTCGCCTCCCGTAGCGTATTTTCAATGCCATCGGGCTGTAAATCATTATCTATAGCCTCTTGAGCACGAGCTAGATCATAGTCAGGAGCTTCTCTTACTCCGACACGCCGTCGTTCCGAATCCACTTTCCAGAACTCAACGTGCTCTATGTTCCTCAGTCGAGGCTCCATGAATAACGAAAAGTCTAGCGTATATGCTTCAAACCTACCTTTTCTTCCGGATGCAGCTGAGGTATCTGGCTCAACCACATGGATAAGCTTAAAATCCATAAGCTGGAGGATCAGTTCGTGAACACTAAACAACTTTTGCGCTTGTTCCTGAGAGACCAAAAAGGCCGTCTTCTTCTTTTCTCTTAAACAGAAAGAGATAATATCTTGGTAAACTTTTTCTAATGGAGAAGAATCCGAACTCGCTTCTTCCTTAAGGTTATTCAACTTCGTCCGATACGAGAGTCTGCTTGCGCCCTTCCAAATATAGGTTGGCGTCAGCCATCGATCTTGGTCATCTGCGTTAGCCGCCGAAATTGCCTCAACAAATATATTTAGAAAATCTCTTGGAACCCCTCCTGACGCTAGCACCAACGAGTGAAAGGCGTCGGGATTGAAAAGAGTGTCCTTTGGATTATCAACTCCGGCTGTGTACGATAGCGCGGCGAGCATCTCACCGAGGTATTCGCTGGTGGCCTCTAAATCTTCTAGCGTCCTATCAAGATTAATTTCCTCTACGTCCTGATGGAGCTCTACACCTATTGTTTGTTCACCGTTTCTTATTATAGATGTCCGATGCCTAACCGTTCCTATTTTTAGGTAAAAGTTTGTCCCACGAAGTAACCTATGAAGGTAGTCTATGACATCTGGCTGACGACTTCTTGGTATAAGATAAAAGTCGTCAAGTAGTATAAACGCTGAGTCATACTTGGATTCATCCAAGGATTCCGAAAGTGACTTTTTGTAATCGCTGAGATAACGCTCCAAATGATCAAGTTTCTGCTCTTTGAATTCACTTTGTTTCTCTTGACTATCTGAACGCTTGCCATGAACTTTGGCGGGTCCCTTTTCAATACCACCACCATGTTCAGAATTTCTTCCATCAGTTTGCCTGACCTGGGCTTCTTCGGCTTGCGCAAGAACTTTTCGTAAATCGTCGATGTTCTTCTGTACCGAATTCGGCATTCTTAACAATCTTCGCCACGAGCTACTAGCCGCGGGCATATTCTCAAATATTCGAAGCAATAGCCTGACTAGAAGATCAGGATACGTAAGCCGCTTGAACTCATCACCCTCGATATAAATTGGCAGTATTCCATTGCTAGCGTTTTCGTCGTTTAAGAAATGGACAAAAAGACACGACTTCCCCGACCCCCTTCGGCCAAATACTATCTGGTGTTGCTTGGACCGGAACCTTTCCAAATGACCAGATACGTCCACGTAGTCTGGGTTGTGGTTTGGCCTAATACGAAAGGAGTCTTTGACCAGGTTGGTAAGTCTTGAAACCTCTTGGCTACGAAGCACATGTATCTCCATTTGTATAACAGCGTATTAGTTAGAACGTTCCTTATAACTCGGTTCCGCATAACTCCGAGCTACCCGCCCCACAAAAGATATCAAAATACTCTCATAACAATCACTTACAGTGAAATAGCCAATGTCCTACACGGAGTTCAAAGGAACCTTCCTTTGAACTCCGTTCCTGCTACCCCAATCCCCGGCACTAGAATATCGATTGAAATCAGTATATTGGAATTTCAGCCCCCGAGTTATGCGGAACGTTCCGCTGAAAACGGCCGATCAGCCAGGTTCAGTGCGCGAACACCCACGATCACACAGCCACTGATGTACAATCACGCCCACACTCTCCAGAGCCCAATCCCATGCGCACCTTCGTCCTCCGTGCCCGCGCGGCCTCCACCAACAGCCAGACACTGCTTGCCAATGTAGGCGGCGATGCCCATAGCGAGATTCTGGCGCATACGTTGATGAATGCGATCTTTGTGGCCCAGTCCCACCGTGGTGATGTGGTGGTGCATCTGGTGCTGGAAAGCACCCAGGACTACTCCCGCACCATCACCTTTGTGGCCGCGGAGATGCGAGATATTGGCGGGTTTCATGAGCAGGCACTGCTGACCAAGGTGGTGCGGGCCCTGGATGCTTCTGCCGGCATGGGCAAGGAACAGATGAAGGCTGTGGAGAGTGGGATTACCGTGCGCACGCAGAGCTTTGAAAAGCTGGTGAAGGAATTGGCCGAAGACGGCCACCAGCTTTACATGATGGACCCCAAGGGCGAAAGCATCCGCGAGCTTACCTTTGCCGAGAAACCTTGTTTTCTACTCACCGATCACATCCCCATGCCAAAGAAGAGCTTCAACAGCCTGAAGCGGCTGGGCACGGAGAAGATCAGCCTGGGGCCGACCATGCTGTTTGCGTCGCAGTGTGTGGTGCTGATTAATAATGAGCTGGATCTGGCGGGGGCATAGTACTGGGTTGAGAAGCGAGTGACGAGTTTCGAGTTGCGAAAGACAAAACAGAACGAGTTTCGGGTTCTGGGGTTCGAAACTCGCTTCTCGTAACTCGAAACGGCTTTTCCTCGCTGTCGCTCGGTTCGCGCCTCAAGATGCGCTCCTACAGCGGCTACGTCAGGTCGGTTTAGGGTTTAGCTATTAATTATTCATTATTAACTATTAATTAACTGTCCAGCCACACTTCACGCGCCCATTGCCAGATGCTGCCCCACACCTCGTCTTCGTTGATGCCGCTACCCGGCTCCCACAGCACCACTTCCCCTTCCTGGGACATGGCGTAGATGCCGTTGGCGGCTTCGCAAACGGGAATCAGATAGCGTGGCAGGCCCTGGTCCCAGGCGTTGGCGGCCATTTCCGGGAGGAAGTTGTGGGCGTAGTCGTCCATCACGGTGGCGGGCTCCAGGCTGCCACAAACGATGTCGCTGGCGTTGAGCAAGAACTCTTTGTAATCCCCCGGCAGGGAGATCAGCAGCTGCTCTTCAATTTCCACTAACCGGTCTTCGTCCGGTAGTTCCAACGCGACCAAACCACCATCATGGCGCTCGCGCAGCATGTCGATTATGTCGTCCATATCAAACCCTTGCTAACCACAAAGGACACAGAGCCCACGGAGACATGCCTCTGTGAACTCTGTGCGCCTCTGTGGTGAAAATGGTTTTACCCCCGACGGAACGGGAAGAAGAACTGTTTGACCACCCCTTCCGGCACCTGGGTGCTGGCGCGGGTGCCGTACTCGGCGGCCAGCCGGTTGGGCATGATCAGAGTGCCGAACAGTTTATCGTAGATGGGCAGGAAGGCGGCGTAGTTTTTGTCCACGGCTTCGTCTTCCGAGGAATGGTGCCAGTGGTGAAATTCCGGGGTGGCGATCAACCAACGAACGCCGGGGAACCGGAAACGCACATTGGCGTGGATAAAAATCGCATGGAAGGACACGAACACCAAGTAGGCGTACACCGCTGACGGCGAGAATCCGAGGACAAAGATCGGCAGGTAACCGATAAAGCGGTTCGCGACGATTTCCACTACGTGCAGGCGCGACGAGGCCAGCCAGTCCATCTGCGTGGTGGAATGGTGCACCGCATGGAACTTCCACAACCAGGGCACCTCGTGGAAAGCGCGATGAATCCAGTAGCTGCCCAGGTCGATCACGATCAGAATCTCGATAAATTGCAGCCACAGGGGCTGGCTGGCGATGGCCTGCTGAAAACCGATATCCACCTTGTTATGCAGAAACACCTGAATCGGGATAACCGTAAAGAAGCTGATCAACTGCAATCCCACATGGCTGAACAGGAAATACTTCATGTCGGTGATCCAGCCACCGCGCAGGGTCTTCTGCTGCGGATTCTTCGGGTAAGCCCGCTCCAGTGGAATAAACACCAGCCCGAGTACCAGCAAGGTGAGAATGAAATAATCCAGCCCCGCATAGAGGCTGCGGCCATCCATTGGCGGCATATCCAGCCGCCCGGAGCCGATCAAGGCGGCCATGCAGGCCAGCACCATGCCGATAATCCCGTAACGGCGCTCCTGATGGCGAAAAACACTGAAGAAGCCGCAGATAAAGCCGGTGCCAATGCCCACGAACAGCATCCATCGCAGCACCTCGGCATTATAGAAGACGCGAAACTCCGGCGTGGTAAACAGATCCGGGTAGAGGAAACAAAAGCTCCCCAGCAGCGCCAGCAACCCCAGCCCGATTGAGATCGTCGCGGTGATCTTGCCCTGCCCCGGGGTCAGGTCCACTTCTTCATAGCGTTCGCGCAGAAATTCCGACATTGTTCATCCCTTCCTTTATTCTTCCCGCTGTAGACCGTGCTGACAGCGGCTTCCACGTCCCGCCATGCTGCCGTGGCCGGACGCCAAGTACCAGTACACGCCCGTAACAAGCTGCTACACTGCGCGTTCAATTAGATAGATGCATCACGCAGCCCGCGACACGCTTCAACACGGGACAAACCGCGCTTATCCGGCCGCTATTCTCCGCGCTTAAAGGCCCGGGCGCGAGGCACTGATTCTCACTGCCTTGCCATTGTCCTGTTTATACCGTGTCGCGCGCTGCGTGTTGCCTGATGCCTGGATTTATAAAGTATGCCACTGATTACCCTTCGCGACATTCAGCTCAGCTACGGGCAACACCCCCTGCTGGACCACGTTAACCTGTCCATCGACGTAGGCGAGCGCCTGTGTCTGATCGGCCGTAACGGTGCCGGCAAGTCCACCCTGATGAAGATCATCGCCGAAGAAATTCAGGCGGATGACGGCCAGATCGAGAAGACCCAGGGGCTGAGTGTAGCCCGCCTGGAACAAGAAGTGCCCGATGACCAGGAACACAGCGTGCACTTCATGGTGGCCGAAGGGCTGGGGGAGCAAGGCGCCTTGCTCAGCGAGCACGCCGAACTGGTGCACCACCTGGGCGACGGTGATGACAAGGTACTGGCCCGCTTTCAGGAACTCAGTGATGAGATTGAAGCGCTAGGGGCATGGCAGCTGTCGCAGCGGGTGGACACCGTGCTTTCCAAGCTGAACCTGGACGGCGACATGTCGTTCGCCGGGCTTTCCGGCGGCATGAAACGCCGCGTACTGCTGGCCCGTGCACTGGTGCAGGACCCGGATATTCTGCTGCTGGACGAGCCCACTAACCACCTGGACATGGAATCTATTCAGTGGCTTGAAGAATTCCTTAAAAGCTACGGCACCACCCTGGTCTTTATTTCCCACGACCGCGCCTTCATCCGGTCGCTGGCCACTCGGATCATCGAACTGGATCGCGGCAAGCTGACCAGCTGGCCCGGCAGCTACGAGAAGTACCTGAGCGGCAAGCAGGCCGCACTGGATGCGGAGGAAAAAGCCAACGCCGAGTTCGACAAGAAACTCAGCCAGGAAGAAAAGTGGATTCGCCAGGGCATCAAGGCACGTCGCACCCGTAACGAAGGCCGAGTACGTGCCCTGAAGGCCATGCGCGATGAGTTTTCCCAGCGTCGTAGCCGCACCGGCACCGCCAGCCTGACCATTCAGAGCAGCGACAACTCCGGCAAGATCGTGGTTGAAGCAGACAACATCAGCTACGCCGTGGGTGGGAAACAGATTGTTCGTGATTTTTCTATCGACCTGATGCGCGGCGACCGGATCGGCATTCTGGGCCCGAACGGCTGTGGTAAATCCACCCTGATTCGCCTGTTGCTGGATCGGCTGGCCCCGGACACCGGCACCGTCAAGCAGGGCACCCAGCTTCAGGCGGCCTATTTTGACCAACTACGTGACACTCTGGACGAAGAGAAAAGCGTGATCGACAACGTGGCGGAAGGCTCCGATGTCATCAACCTGAACGGCCAGAGCAAGCATGTGATCGGCTACCTGCAGGACTTCCTGTTCGACCCGGGCCGGGTGCGCCAACCGGTGAAATCCTTGTCCGGGGGCGAACGTAATCGCCTGCTGCTGGCCAAATTGTTCACCAAACCGTTCAACCTGCTGGTGCTCGATGAGCCCACCAACGACCTGGACGCAGAAACCCTGGAACTCTTGGAAGAACAACTGATCAACTACCAGGGCACCCTGCTGCTGGTCAGCCATGACCGGGAATTCATCGATAACGTGGTGACCTCCACTCTGGTCTTCGAGCACGGTGAACTGAACAGCTACGTGGGCGGTTATCAGGACTGGTTACGCCAGCGCCCGGAACCCAAGCGGGAAAAAACCGTCAAACCGGCCAAGCCGGCGGCAGCGGAAAAACCTGCCCCTGCCCGCAAGAAGCTGTCATACAAGGATCAACAAGAGCTGGAACAATTACCCGCTCGTATTGAACAGCTGGAAACGGATCTGGACGCGGTACAGACGCGCATGTCCGATCCCGCTTTCTACAAGGGTGAGCCGGCTGATATCGGCGCGGCAGAAGCTCAGCAAAGCGAGCTGGAGCAGCAGCTGGAAGTGGCTTTCTCCCGCTGGAGTGAGCTGGACCAACAGGGTTAGCGTGGGCGCGGTGCGCCGCGCCCCACCACATGGAAACGACACGCAAGGAGCCGTTTGTGCACAAACGCCTGTCATGGATAACTCTGGGCACTCTGTCATTGCTCGCCTTATCACTGCTTACCGCCTTGGCTCAGCCCGTCTGGGCCACCGAAGTGGAAGACGAAGAACGGGCACTGGAGCGGCAACAGGAAACTGACGCCAATACGCCCAACAAAGCCCCGCATCGCAGTGAGAGCAAACAGGGCGACGCTGACTCAGAGAGCCCCAGCGCGGGCGCTGAGCCGGAAAAACCGTCACCACTCCCCTTGTTAGGCCAGACGGTGGAACCGGGCACCTTTGCCACCCTGCACTGGACGCCAGATCAATCGTTTGCGTCCATTGCCACACCAGTGCCTGTATTGGTCGCCCACGGCGACAAACCCGGCCCCAAGCTGTGTCTCACCGCCGCCATCCATGGTGATGAGCTGAATGGCATCGAGATGGTTCGCCGGCTCATGTACGAACTGGAACCGGACCAGCTGGCCGGCACCGTGATCGGTGTTCCCATCGTCAATCTGGACGGCTTTCGCAGCGGCACCCGTTACCTGAGCGACCGCCGTGATTTGAACCGTTATTTTCCCGGTAACAAGAATGGCAGCGCCGCCAGCCGCGTGGCCTCTTCATTGTTCAGCAATATCGTCAGCCACTGTGACTACCTGGTAGACCTGCACACCGGTTCCCAGAAACGCGTCAACCTCCCTCAGCTACGCGCCGACCTGGATAACCAGGACGTGGTGGCCTTTGCCAAGCACTTTGGTGGCATGACCGTACTGCACAGCCCAGGCGTAAGCGGCATGCTCCGCGATGCGGCGGTAAAAGACGGCATTACCGCCGTGACCATGGAAGCGGGCGGCCCGAACCGGCTGGAAACCCAGGCCGTGAACTACGGCGTGCAGGCCATCGAAACCCTGCTGGAAAACCTGGAGATGCGTAAGGCCAGCCGCTTTTGGAGCGCCCCGCAGCCGGTGTTCTTCGAATCAGAATGGATTCGCGCCGGCCAGGGCGGCATTCTGCTGTCTGAGGTAAAACTCAACGACAAAGTGAAAAAGGGCCAGATCCTCGGCACCGTCACCGACCCGATCAGTAATACCGGCAGCGCCATTATCGCCCCGTATAACGGGCGTGTGCTGGGCATGGCTGTGAATCAAGTGGTCCACGCCGGCTTTGCGGCCTTCCGCATCGGTGAAGAGAAGAGTACCGAGGAAGTGGAAGCCCAGGCGGAAAAAGCCAGCAAGGAAAAAGAAAGCAAAGGAGACAAAGGGGATAAAGACGAAAAGTCGGAAGGAGACGGCGAACCCGAACCTCCCAAGGCGCCACGACCTGAACGGGACGTGGACCGTGCCGACGACCTCAGCGCTGTCGACCATCAGGACGATGAAGACAACGAACCTCACCCCTGATTATTCATTTTACGAATCGCTGCGCGGGATGCTGTTCCCGCGCAGCAATCGGCCCCTCTCGCTATTGCACCACGATCTGATCGCGCATTTTCGCCAGCGTTTTCTCGCCAATGCCTTTAATGGCCAGCAACTGATCCGGGCTGGTGAAACCGCCTTGGCTATCACGGAAATCAATGATCGCCTGGGCCGTTTTCGGACCAACCCCGTGCAGCGTTTCCAGTTCGGCCATATTGGCAGTGTTTAGATTGATGGCGGCCTCGCCTTCTACCTTGGCAGCCGCAATACCCGACACGGCCTTATCCGCTTGTTCGGCAGACGCAGTCTTGAGGGTGTCAGCGGCGGGCGCAGGCTGCAGCTCAACAGCTACAGCCGGCATGACCAGTGCCATCAGGAAGGGCAGAATCGCCAGGGAACGTTTTTGCATGTGAGATCTCCGGTTCTTTTTGAATGGAGAGCCCACCTTAGAGAGGGGCCAGCGCCGCTGTTATCCGCCTGTGGCGAGCGGCACTGTAAGCAAGCTATGTCAGGCTGTGTAATATAGCGTCGACTACGTCCGTAGGTGTGGCGGCCTGGGTGATGGGCCGGCCAATGACCATGTAATCCACACCCGCGTCTCGTGCCTGCACCGGCGTTAACACCCGACGCTGATCGCCCGCCTCGGTTCCTTCCGGGCGGATCCCCGGCGTTACCAGCTCGAAGGCGGGTCCGCAGGCCTGTTTCAGCATCGCCGCTTCCTGGGCAGAACAAACCACACCATCCATACCCGAGGCTTTCGCCAGCTCTGCCAGGCGCTGCACCTGCACCTTGGGCACATCCACCACGCCCACCTGCTGCAGGTCGCTATCATCCATGCTGGTCAGCACTGTCACAGCAATCAGGTGCGGGCGCTGGGCATGATTGGCAATGGCATTGGCGGCGCCTTCCATCATCCGTTGCCCGCCACTCGCGTGCACGTTCACCATCCACACCCCCATGTCCGCCGCCGCGGCAACCGCACCCGCCACGGTATTGGGGATGTCATGAAATTTAAGATCGAGAAACACCTCAAAACCCAGCTTGTGCAACGACTCCACCACCGCCGGCCCACTGCGGGTAAAAATTTCCTTGCCCACCTTTACCCGTACTTTGCCTGGATCCAGTTGTTGGGCCATAGACAGGGCCTGTGCGGCATCCGGGTAGTCCAGAGCGACAATAACGGGGCTGGAAATAGGCATGGCAGAGATCCTGGGTGATGGTAGGCGGAGCTATGGTAGGCGCTGCGCAAAAGCGGTTCAAGAATGCTCAAACAGTGACGAGTTTCGAGCTTCGAGTTGCGAAAGACAAACTCCGGAGGCACGTGCGGGTTTAGCCTTTGATCTTCGAAACTCGCAGCTCGAAACTCGCTTCTGGGTTTCCCTCTATACCTCTTTCACCACCGGCTTGATGGTGCCCCAACGCTTGCAGCTCGGGCAGCGCCATTGCATCAGCGGCGTTTCAAAACCACAGCGGCGGCACTTGTAGAGGCTTTTATCGTTGAGCAGCTTATCCGACACCTGTTTGAGCATGTCCAGATGCTCACGCGCTTCACCTTCCGCCGTGCTGGCCAGGCTCATGTCGATGATGCGGTTAAGCCCCCGCACTGACGGGTTGGCCTTCATGTATTCGCGAATAAAATCCGCGGCTTCCTTGTCGCCATAACGCTCTTTAAGCGTTTCCGAGAGCAAAAGAATACGCGTGGTGCTGGGTTTTTCCGCACTGTAGTCGGCCAGCATCTGGATAAAGTCTTCTTCTTTTTCCTGGTGTTGGAAACATTGGCGCAGGCGCTCCAGGGTTTCATCAAAGAAGTCGCTATCCTGGGTCCAAACCCGCTGAAAGGCATCAATCGCAACTCCCCAGTTGGATTCCGCCATTTCCAGATCGCCCTCTGCCAGGCTGGCGCGGACACACTGGTTATCGAATGATAGCGACCGGCGCAGCATGCGGCGGGCCGGGTTGATATCACCGTCGCGGCGCAGATTTTCTGCTTGCTCACAGCAGAACTGGGCCAGCACCGGCGCCAGGTTGGCGCGGTTCTTGAGCAGACGCTCGCCCATACTGATGGCGTTCACCCAATCGCGTTCCTGTTCGTACAGGCCCATTAATTGTTCGCACACTGCGTCCTTGGCTTGGCAATCCTGATCCAGCATTTCCAGCAGCACCTGCTCAGCCAAATCGAAAATGCCACTAGCCAGATAATCCTGGGCCAGTTCCAGCTGAATTTCTTCCTGCACCGGCCGCCCATAATCCCCGTGTTCAAGCAGGTGGGTATGCAGCTGTGCAGCACGGTCAAATTCGCCCCGCTTGCGGAACAGCTTGCCTAGGGCCAGATGGGTTTCCAGCCCCTCTTCGCTCACATCAAGGCTGTTGAGAAGCGCTTCGATGCCTTTATCCGGCTCTTCATTGAGAAAGAAATTGATGCCCGCCACATAATCCTTGGACAGGGACGCCATGCGGCGACGTTGACGGCGTTTGCTTTCGCGCCGCCCCATAAAAAAACCGGCGGAAATGGCCACAAAAAACAGGGGAATGAGCCACAACGATTCGCTCATGAAAACAGGCCCTTAATGCCACGCAGGCCGACCCCGGCCAACAGGCCGAGCAACAAGCCAATGGCCAGCACAGAGACCACCAGCACGCCCAGTGAGACCTGCCACTGCCAGGCATCCACCAACAGATCAATCATTACCACGTCACGGTTGCTGGTAACAAAGAGGAAAGCGACAAGAAAAATGGCCACAACGGCCAGAATTACCAAAATCCGGTAAAGGTTTCGCATCGTGAACGTCCTTTTCTGGCCAGGCTCGAAAGCCAAGCAACACTAACTGGCGGCAGCTTGATTGCCGTTACTGCCGTTATTATCAACATCTTCGCCTGAGTCTGTCAGCGATTCATTGACGCGC
>OJDK01000606.1_pt1 | contig 13140 bp, 10 predicted proteins | sample 1592791 | NCBI WGS metagenome assembly OJDK01 (sample SAMN05416878, study PRJEB24817) | seawater metagenome | isolation source: Sea water | place: Canada:Atlantic | collected 2013-11
ATATAGAACTGGCGGTTATTTAAATTGGTAGGTGGGGTTGCTTGAGCGCTTACGAACGTTCAGCTATTGAGCGTGGCGATAGCTCAATGTGATATTGATCCATGAAATCGTGCATAACGTCATAGCTTGTTTGTTCTAAGTTGGTCTCTGGACTATAAAATTTATAGGAACCATGAGCCTCAAGAGAAAATCTATTTACCACAATGTGGTTCTTACTTATGGGCGTCGCATAAACTATTTCAGGAGAATCACCCTTGTATTGAGACGTAAAACAGCACCAAGTAATTTTATTGGTTTTTTTATATGAGAATCCTGTTGAGTCTATGGGGTAAATGTGATCACCGGATCCAAGTGAACCAAGGTTTGCGCCATCGTTATTTCGGCTCCACGTATTATGAGCGTACTTCATTAACTCAAATTCGAGATCCTTTTTGTTGAAGCAGTTAATATCTTCGGAATAGCTATTAGGAAAATAGAAAATTATGCTTTTAAGGTTACAGCTGCCAACTGAACTCTGATTTCTGCCGCGCAGTGCCCAGCCTCTAACATAAAATAGCTTAGCGTAGTCACCAACGTCACTGCCATTTAACTTATCTGTATTATAGATATCAATATTTTCCGGCCAGGTATTTAGTGGGTACATGGCGGTATGCTTGGCATCGATAAATCGAAGCTTATTACCGGAGAAATCGAGTTCTATATGCCTATACCGGTTAAAGTTAGGACGAGATAATTTTTGGTCGTCGCCCAAAAAACGACTTAGTAATCCCATGATCATCCCCTTAATCTAGCTTTGATAACATCTACGAATGTCATCGTGAGATTACCAGATGATTTTTATCGCAGGTGTTACTTCCTTTTCCCCATTTTCATAAACCCCGAAGTGTCTATGAATGACTTTGCCTCTGGGTAAGCTATTAGGGAGAGCTCTAAACTTGACTTTAGAGTCTATGAAGTTAGAAATCTCTTCTTTAGAGGCTCGATGATCTTTCTTTTTAGGGTTTTTCGTATCGGTGTACTCTCGAGCGCTCCACATATACAGAACGTGCTTGGCGAGTTCAATATACTCAGGGGATGCTTCGATGATTGGCATGTCAGAAGCATTCACTTCGCGTTCTTGGTTTTCTTCTGATTTTTCACTGTTTGAAGAGAAGTTGATTTTTACGGAATCCATAATGTTATGCACGAGTGTCAGAAAATTCGTTAACGGAATTCTTTGCTCCATACGGTAAGGATTACCTGCGTTCATTGCCGATCTGGTGATTAAAAACTGAAAAGAAATATAAGCATCATGCGATAGAGCTGCATAGTAGGTAACAATATTTTTGTCACCTACAAGTGGTTGGCCTTCGCAGTACAGCCATTGAATATTGTCTTTTTTTAACCACTGACTATTAATGGGACTTAAATAGTTTGGCCATTTTAACTCGGTTAAATCGTAAGGGTCATCAAAGCGTGCTTTGTGGGTTTTTGAAAGAAAAGAGACTTCGTGTTCTTTCAATACAGCGTTGGCTAGTGCTTTGGGGGAGTGTAGGCTGCTATTAACTGGTAAGCTTTTTAATCGACTTAAGGTGATAAAAAAACGAATATCGCCGCAATAACCTTCTAATATAGGAAGGCCACGATACTCCCAAGAATTTGAATATATGATGACGGAGGTTTTGTGTTCATCTTCTTCGAGGTCTTTGGGATCGACGTTATTAAAATCAAGCGTCGAGAAATGATCGCCTTCTTCTGCCCAAGTGCGGTCGGTAAATGGCGGGGTAGGCAGAGGGGCTTTAAACTCCAGCGTTGCGGTGTTGAGGTCTTTAACAATATGGGTTGCCTTCGACCACTTAGGTCCCTTGGGATGTCTTTCGCTGCCGAATATCATGAAAATGCCTTCGATACTTTTCTGCTAAGTTCTATCACAGAGCCATCTTTTGATGGAAATTCTTCGTTAAGCGATGGAATCGATGCGAGCCCTGTTTTACTCGCACCGTATAAGCCTTTCGCCGTTAGTCCACCGATAATGGCATAGGCAGCGGCCGCCGAGATACCATAAGTACTAACAAACGTACCTAACGCTATACCTCCGCCGTAAACACCATAGCCACTTTTTATTACGGCTTCTCCTATTAGGGCGAGCCTACCAATATTCTCGTCAGCAGGTGCTCGCTTTCTCTCGTCATTGGCGTAGCGGATATCTTCCAATCCAAAGTGTTTACCACCGGCTATTTGCGCAACCCCTGAAGTCGAGTTGTGCCATTTAGCCTCGGTCGTTACGTCCATACCGATGGCTCGTCTTGCTCGGTCGGCTTCGACATAACTCGAAGTAAAATCACTTAAAAATATCTTTTGTTTGCCGTTGAAGCTGATGGCGGGGTATTGGTTAAGTAATGACTTCATTGCTTCGGTTAAAATTTGAGATCCGCCACGGTGACTCGTCCAATCGACATAGAGATTTCTATCATGGGCTTCTTTCATTAATGCCGCGAGAATACCCGATGACTCTTTGCCGCTTTTATCAAGTTTGGAATTTCCTAGCTTACTTAAAAAACTCCAGCCTGCTTTAATGGCGGAACGATCAACCGGCACATAAAAAAGGCCGTAGCCGGTTGCTTTCAGTTTCTCTTCTTCAGCCTTTTTTCCGCGAGCTATATGTTTAGGAAGCATTGTGCCTGCGTGTCTAATGCTATCGCAATAACCATTAATGCCGATTCGAATTGGGGATTCAACTGAGTTTGCGTGTGCAGGCAATGCAGTTATGGATTCGATGGGGTCTTGTTCGACAGTCCAGCCTTCACGAGAATCATCAGTGACTTGCCATAATGCCGCTCGTTTCACGTCATCTCGATCTTGAGCAAATGGCCGTATATCGATAATCACCACGTCCGATTGCATGCCACCATAGTATTCACCGTTAACATCGTATTCAATTTCAAAACCAGAGCATTGTATACATCGGCGAGTAGACGAGCCATTTTTAACAAATGAATTCAATGGTGATGAGCTTGCTCGCAGGCCATTCACTGCATTGACAATCGCTAGGGCATGATAGCCGGTGGAGCTAGGTTGCTGGCTCATACTTTGATATTGATTAATCGTATTCTGCATCGAGCCATTCGCTCGTATAGTGTGCCCGACGCCGGTGCTTTGGTATGGGGTGTATTCTGCGGAGTTGTAAGGCTGAATATTACTCATTTAAATGTCCCTATTTTTTAATCTTTCTTAATATTTGAAATTAAAAAGTGTATTTGACCTAGCTTAACCACCAATCAACACCGTCGGGCATCCCAGCACTATCTTCCCACCATGCGCGGTTGAGTCACCCATGCGAGCTGCGGGTTTATTACTTAATAATACAGTGGTGCTTCCCATGGCGACGGTATCTGGTGGGCCAACGCATACGCACATGCTTCCAGCAGTCGCGGCGGGGAGGTTACCAATTAATACGGTTGGTGCGCCTGGCGATACGATGGGGCCGCCAACGTGGGGTACTGGCCCTGATGACATTGGGCAGACGTGCATATCAGTGATACGCGAAGCAGGTTTTCCCATTTTTATGCCTCCTCAATTAAGCCATTGCCGCCACGGGCGAGGTTTATCCCTTGGGCTAAAAAGTGCTTGTAATAATCGTCGATGGCTTCTGGGTCTATGGTTGCCGCGGCGAGGGTGATGCATCCGGCCACGGCATGTGCGTATAAGAACGGGGGCGGCTGAACTTCAGGTTCGCCGGGCGGTGTCATGCTTCCGGTGCACCAGTTAGCTGCGGTCGCTGCCCAACTTGCAGCGGTTTTATATTGGGTTTTTTCGCCCAATGCTTTGCAACGCAGACGATTTTCTTCGGTGGGTTTTTTCGCCCACGCCTCGGTGGCTAATAAGGCGTTAATGTTGTCTTCGCTGGTGTCGGCGGTTTGCGCTTTGCGGGCTGCCAGGCACGCCCACCAAACGGATTCGCGCTTGGGTAAGCCGTGTGCCAGTAATTTGATGGCATCGGCATAAAAGCCGGCGGCGATTAGGCGCTCAATACTGATTTGTGGTGCGGTATCCGGAATAACAACCGCTTCGGCTTCAGGTTCGGTCAATTCGAACTCTTTTAGCAACTCATCAGCGGTTAAGGCTTGAATTTTGATTAGATCACTCATGTTTGTCTCAATTAGTTAATCTTAGTCAGAGCGCCTTTCACGGTGAGAATCCCACCGGCAGATACTTCGCCCATTGCACTGGCTTTCGCTTTCACCATAGTGCCTTTAATTTCGATGCCTGATTGGTCGATTTTAATGGTGTTGGCGCCCACTTTTAATTCAATCGATGTTTTTGAGGTGATTTTAATCGCGCCCATTGCATCAATGGTGGAGGTGCCTTTGGCTATTTTTAGAGTATGGTTGCCCGCATCAATTTTGGTGGTTTGATCACCTTTAGATACCGTTAGGGTATCGTTACCATTCGAAATCGTGGCCGTGCGGTTTTCGGTAATGGTTAAGGTTTGATCATTTTCGACAAGGCCAGTCTGGTCGTTATGCACCACCCAGTTGTGGTCTTTACCGGCTTCCATGTAGATTTCTTCGTCGCCTTTTTTATCGTCGAAGCGCAATTCGTTAAACTTGCTATCTTTGATGGCGGTTTTCCAGCCACTTTGAGTGGCGGTGTAATTCGGACCATCGTTGGTGCCGTTATAGACCGCACCGGTGACGAGTGGGCGATCCGGATCGCCATTGATATAACTGATAACCACTTCTTGGCCAACGCGTGGTACAAAATTAGCGCCCCAGCCTTTACCAGCAAATTGCTGCACTACACGTACCCAGCAAGAATTCTGCGCAGTATTCCAAGGAAAGGTGACTTTTACTTGGGTGAGTACGTCGCTAGAGCTATCGCTACCGGTGGCTTTCACTTCGGCTACGGTTGCAATTTGTGGCGTATGGATTTTCTTTGCAAAGTTGTTGTGTTTAGGCCGTACGATAACGCCATTAGGTACACACACAAAGCGGTTGGCGAAGTGCGTATCTTGATTATTGCCGTCGCGAGCAACGATATGAACCTGCGTAAGTAAGTACTTACCCGATTCCGAAGTAATCGAATGATCGATTTCAAAACGACCACCGGCAGCTAATGTCACGACATCGCTGGTGCCTTGGGCGACATCGAAGCCTGCTTCGTGGGCTTCCATGGCTTTTTCGCTCGCGCTTTTGTTTTGCGCGTCGATGAATTTGTGCTTATTTTCACCATCTATTTCGTAGTTATAGATACCGTAACCGCTGGTCGTGAAGTCAGACACACTGTTAAGCGGTGACTTAGTTTTTACGACTTGCTTGTTATCTTTAGTCGTGGTGAATTCGCTGTAATCTTTAAATTCAAAACCGCCAGTGTGGTAGTTAAAGCTGCGCTGCCAACTGTGAATGGTGTGCTTAGTCGGTTGCGTGCCACCGCCATCGTATTCGATTTTTTCAGAGGCCGCGTCGAAGTAGTCTTGCATGTCGTCGGCGAGTACGAGTTCGTGTTTGCCATCATCGTGCGTGAAGTAATAGCTAATGCCTTCTTCGGCCAATAAGCGTGAAATAAAATCAAAGTCGGTTTCGTCGAATTGCACACAATATTCGCGAACTAAATAAGAACCCGTCGGTTTAAATTGATGGGTAACGACTTTTGAATATTCGCCAAGAACTTCACTAACAATATCTTTCACGTTCTTTTTGTGAAAAATTCGATTTTTCGAACCAAGGGTGGTAAACCAAAGGCCGGGTACCATTTCCAAACGATAACGACGCAATCCTTCGTCGTTGACGTCGAGCATGGCTAAATGATTGACGTAACCATTAATATAGCGAGTCGTCGTTTCGCCATCGGCAAGAATCGACACCGTTATGTCTTTACCGACAATATCTTTTTGATTGATATTATGGTTGTCTGAAAACAATTCTAGGGTGTAGCGGAAAAGATCCGATATATACTCATCACCAATTAATTCCGACACAGTAAAGGCGTCTTTTCCTACCGGAGTATCGACTTGAATGAGGCGTTTATTCTGGCTGAGTACCGACATGACCTTGTCACCACGTTATATGTGATTGTTAGCGCAATGAGAAATGCGCGTCCTTTATGGTTTATTTATGCTGTAAATCTTAAACGGAACAGGGGGCAATCCCCGGCATTGCCTGAGAGCCCCCCTGCTTAATAAGAGAAAAGCTCTCTTATTATAACGGCTTAGCAGTCGTTAGATCGTAACCAACTTTCATGTTCTTGGTGTTCTTGTTGGTCTTGTCTGCGTGAGTCAGGTCAGCTTCGATTTTTGCAAAGCTTAAAGAGATAGACTCTTGTGGAGCACCGCCAGCTGAAGCGCTAACGCTGTAAGAAGACATGATAACGTCTTCTAGTTTGTAAACTGCGTACTTTTCAACTTTCTCAGCACCAGTTTGAACTACGTGGATCTCAACTTTAACGCCTGAGTCACCCGTTACAGATGCTTTGAAAAGACCGCCAGAAGCAGCGTCTAAAGGCTTAGTGATAGTCACTTCGCTGATGCTTGGACGAGAAGCTTCACGGTTAGCCATTGCACCAGCTTGCATGCTGATAGAGCGGCCAACACCAAAGCTCATGCTGTCAACTTCAATCCAGTCTTCGTAGCCGGCTGCGGTCACGTTACCAGCTGGAGACTTTTCGTTGAAATTCATATAAATCGCCATTTAACAATTCCTCTATGTTATTTAAAGACTATTTCCATCAGGCTCGGTCATCGACTTTTCATTAAAATGCAACGAAAGAGCCACTGCCCATACGGCAAGTGGTGCAGAGTAAAACAAATTTAATTTGTGGTTTAAACCCCTGTTTTTCATTAATTTAATCGACTCTGGCACGAATTAAAATTTGGGGCGATTTATACCAGTATCTCGACTCTGACCCCTTTTATAGATTGTATAAATAACAAACAAAATTCGGCGGTTTAGTTGTAGTTTCGGCGAATTATTGATGAATTAAGGTGAGTTTTTGCGCCCAAATGACTCTGACCCCTTTTAATAAAATTAATTTCGAAGATGGCGGGTTATGTCTTACTGTGATGGTCGTAAATTGGGTGCGAGAGTTTAAGCGAGGACGGAATTAGGCTGTGGTGGTGCCGGATGAACTGGATTGCTCATCTTTATTTTTCTTTTTTGGGCGACCACGTTTTAGCGGGCGAACGCGATGGTTGGCAATTTGTTCGATTTTTTCTGTAAATCGATCTCCGCCTAATACTTGTCCAAGTTTTATCGTCTCGGCAATATAGTCGAGCAGCATGCGGTCGAAGCGGAAGCGGAACATAGCGCTGTATTCATCGGCTCTATCTTCGTGAGTATCGCCTAGGTTCATAAATAAGCGGTGATCGGCAATAAGATCGCTGGGTTCTCGACCTGTGTGGTAGTTGAAGCTAGACCAAGCATACAGCTCTGGGCTGTCGACTAGTCCTTCGTACATGGGCTTTAGTTCAACGTAGCGATAACAGGTAAGCAGGTAAGCATCTGAGTCAATAACACTGGATTTGTAACGCCCAGCCCATAAGGTTCCTGAGCGTTGATAGCGATGGTTTATGTATTGTACATAGCGACGTCCCAACGATTGCATCATAGATGAGATGCCTTGTGGGATATTAGGTGTAGCGATTATCTGTACGGCGTTGGGGAGTAATACGTAGGCGTGAATGTTGACGTCGTATTGATCGGCAGCTTTTTTAAGCGAAGTTAAGTAGAAGTCGTAGTCTTCGTCGTCAAAAAAGCAGTTCAGGTTGTTGTGCCCGATCTGAACAACATGCTGAGGAATGTTGGCTATATTAATTCGCGGCAGTCTAGCCATAACCTCTTTCGCGTCCCTACTCTGTTAGATACACCTGTAGCATAACCTATGCTTCCATTGCAGGCGGGATTATGCAAAACCCCCTCCGTAAAATCAACCGTGGTTAATTTCTTTACGCTGGATGCAACAACAGCCTACCAGAGACGAGTTATTTTTGTTTTAATTTTGCCAAACCTCATTTGAGCCACGCAAATAGCGCGCAGAACACTCGCAAATTGCTAGCATGGTCAATCTAAGACATGGAATTAATGATGAGCAATACCGCAGGCGTGCGCCTAGCAGTTAACGGCAAAACCGATATTGGGCGGGTTAGGGAAGAAAACGAAGATGCTATTCGTTGGCATGCGGATGCAACCCTGCCGTTTGGCTATGTGGTAATTGCTGATGGCATGGGAGGTTACAGTGGCGGCTCGTTAGCGAGCAGGATTGCTGTTGAAACCTTCAGTCAGGTTTTAGATGGCTTGATTACTCCCATTTTTCTGGCTTGCACGCCTGATCAGCAGAATTTGATGATTCACTCTGCAATTAACAACACCGTTGGTAAAGCTAATCAATCGATCATTGATGCCAAGCTGGAGAACCCTCAGTTTGCACATATGGGGACAACTCTAGTGCTTGCCGTTGTGTGGCAGGATCAGCTCGTAGTGGCCCATGTGGGCGATTCTCGGGCATATATGTGGAGTACCGCTGGTATCGTTCAGATAACGAAAGATCACAGCGTCGTGCAAGATATGATAGACGCTGGTGCCCTAACTGAAGAGCAGGCTAGGGTCAGCAATGTTCGCAACCACATTACCCGCGCATTAGGTGTTACTGAAGATGTTGAGCCAACGATTCAATCATTAACGTTAAACAAAAGCTCGCTACTACTGCTGTGCAGCGATGGCCTGAGCGAGTACTTCGATAATTCAGAATTAGAGCATGTATTGGCAACCCATCGTCCTGCATTGGAGTGTTGTTATCGTTTAATTGATGAGGCAAATCAGTGTGGCGGTAAAGACAACATCAGTGTTGGAATTCTTGAGTTCACGGCAAATTCCACGGTAAGTCCTGTCGTAACGGGGAGTGTTCCATCAGGCTCGGGAGAAGACACAACCGTGCGTAGGGATCGACCTAGTCACTAATTAATTCGTGAATGGCGCATCCTGCCTAAACTGACTCGCCATGATTTCGCCAGTATTTCTGACTGTTGATGTGTTGGTTTATTAAGTAACATACGTTCAGAATTTGCTGCGCATTGCATCACCTTGTTGGGTGTTATTCGTTCAATCATATTGCTATAATGCGCGCGATTTTGCTGTGGGGCGTGAATCGACCGCTTATTGCGTAGCAAGGCACTCTGTCAGTACACATACTGACACGCGATGATCTTAGGATCGTAAATCGCTAATGGATTTTTCTGTGAGGCACGGATGTCTTCTAATTTCTTCTATAGATTTTGTAGCCGACCGTTCTCACCTTTTGAGAGCCCGTCGGCTTTTTGTTTTTTGGCTTTTTTGTCGGCGGCTCTAATTAACAGAATTAAGGAATAAGATGTTAAAGGGTGAAGCAAGTTTGACGTTGATTACCAGTCTAAATCGCATGAAGCAATCTTTGGCTGTGGCGATTTCAACCATAATGCTAACAGCTGGAGCGCTGACGGTTCAGGCTGAAGGTGCTGCTGTAGCACCACCGCAGGCAGATCTTAATGCACTGAGATCCATCTTTGGTATCGATGCGCCTAATTCTGCAGGGGATGTGTCGGATGCCTATGCTGAACGGCAGAAAAAAGATGACTTGGCCCCTAAATTAAACGGTGAAATTCCTGATGCCGCTAAGCGTGATGCTGGCCCGCGAATTATCGTTAATCAATTTGTATTCGATGATCTACGCGAATATCCAGAAATTGGTATTACCAAAAAGAGCGTAGAGCAAGAAGCCGAACGTTTACGCGCCGATTATATGAAAGAAGAAAAGCGCATCGCCGGTGGCTTTACTATTGATGAATCAGCCGAAGTAATTGAATACCTTAGTGAAATTGGCCGTCAGGGCGATGCGGATAATTTGACTTATGAAGACATGCAAAATCTAGTAGAAATTGTTCGCCAACAAAACCGTAATCGCGGCTTAAGCTACGCTGACCTTGAAGAAGTAACCAATAAATTAACGTTATTTTATCGTCAAAAAGGTCTTTTTCTCACTCGTGTGCAATTGCCAGCGCAAAATATTAAAGACGGCATCGTTCGTCTTTCGATTCTTGAAGGGCGCCTAGGGCAAGTCGAAGCCATTAACAATAAAAAGTACACTTTGAAAACGCTCAGTTCTCCATTTGAACCGGTAATGGATAAAGCGGTTAGTGGCACTCGTATTGAAGAGTCTTTGTATGTTCTTAATGATTTGCCTGGTTTGAATATTACCGGTGCATTTACCGCTGGCGAAAACCCAGGAGAAACAAAGCTTAAGCTAAACGTACGCGATGAAGAAGCGCTAAGATTTTTAGTTCGTTTAGATAATCATGGCTCGGCATTTACTGGTGACACACGATTATTTACCAGCATGGAGTGGTACAACCCGATTGGTTTTGGCGACAGCTTAAAAGTGGGTTACTTACGCTCAGAAGATATTGAAGGTAAAAACGTAGCCGATAACGAATCGCGCGCCAATCTTGGCCAGTTTTCTTACTCATTCCCATTCTTCAGTTTAAGAACACGCGTAACCCTTTCTGCCGATTACAATAGCTACTCGATTGTTGATGAAGATGGCGGCGTGATTAACGCGCTGGAGCTAGAAGGCACCAGCTCTAATTATGCGTTAAATATCGATCACAAGATTAAGCGCAGTCGCGATTTTAACATGTCGACAGGTTTCACCCTGACCGACAAAGAAACAAAAATCGACAGTGAGTTTATTCCTGCGGGTGATCACGCTGTTGGTGGTGAATTTAATTTCTATATCGACGGCCTAAACCGTTCAGGTTTGCGCATGTTGAACGTTGCTAACTTTACATTGCAATATGGCGAGCATAAAAACGAAGTCGCCGAAGGGCGTGACGATACCTTTACGAAATTTGGTATTGATACGAACTCGCTATTCTTTGTTCCTCTGCCATTTAGCGAAGAGTACAGCCGACTTATTACTACGATAAAAATGCAGTACTCCTCCGCATCATTGCCGTCTTTTGAACAGTTTAGTATGGGCGGTGCCAATGGCGTGCGCGCATTCCGCGTAGGAAAATTCTCTGCCGACACTTCGGCTTATATCGCTAACGAATGGTACTTCGACTTACCGCGCTGGTCTTTCATTGGTAATCGTACATTTGGAGAAGTATTTCAAGCAGGCTTGTTATTAGACTTTGCCTACGGCGTACAAAACGGCGGCTTTACTACCGATAGCGGTGGCTTAGCCGATGACGAATGGGCGCGCATGAGCGCCGCCGGTATTGTAATTAAAGCCGTATGGGGTAACACCTTTAGCTCGAAAATTACGATAGCGACACCGATTGAAGGTAAATCAAGCCTAGACCCAGAAGGCGATAGCTCAGTTGAAAAACTAAACGAAAAGCCAGACACAGTAGAAGTGTTTGCCGATATTAATTTCGTGTTTTAACAACTGACGAATAAAACGGATAAAAGGATTTTATTCACATACGTGTGAATGAACGGATGAATTTGGGGACGCCCCCCTTGATGTTGAGAATAGCGACATGACTAAGAACACCAACACTAGCAAAAATGTAACCACTGCAGCGACTGGATTTTTACCTAAGCTGAAACAACTCGCCGAAGCCATTCGTAATGCGAATTTAATTGCAGCAGGAATAAGAGGCAGTTTGTTAGGTAGCTTAATTGCCGGGCAGATTGTCATGCCGGTGGCGGTGTTGGCGGCGGATGTGGTAGCGAATCCGAACTTGGCGGAGAATTTACCACAGGGAGGTGAGTTTAGTAATGGAGCAGCAGAGACTATTTCTGGTTTTACTAAGACGATCACACAATCGGAGAGTCGAATTACCATTAAATGGGATTCATTCAATATTGGTGAAGATTATACTGTTCATTTTGCGCAGACTGCTGGCGACGTAGCATTAAACCAAGTTTCAGCAAGTAGTAATTCAGTAAGTAATATTGCGGGTACATTAAATGCTGACGCTACGGTTATCCTTGTTAATCCAAATGGGGTGTTATTCACGTCAACAGCAACTGTTAACGTTGGGAGCTTAGTTGCATCTGGCGGTACAGTAGTGTCAACAGCCGACTTCCTAGCGAATGGAAATTTATCTATATCTGCTCCTAATAGCGGTGTTGGAACTGTAAAGAATGATAGCTCTTTTGTGGATGATAATGGTGTGAATACCAAGGGGATTACTGCATCATCTTCAGTAATTTTTTTAGGAGGTCAAGTTACTAATAACGGCGATATCAACGCTAGGCTCGTCAATATGGTCGGGGCAAAAGGTGCGACAATTAGTTTCGGTTCTGATGTTTTGGGAATCGAAAGTGGAAGTATTGAGGGTCAAACTTCAGGCCCCGGTCCAAGCGTCACCAATAGCGGCACTATTACTGCTAGCCAAATTACACTTGAAGCCTATGCTGCTGCAGATCTATTAGCTTCTGCAGTAAACAGTGGCACCTTACAAGCTACTGGTATCTCAACTATTGATGGTGAAATTCGCTTAGTTAGTAGTGTTCAGAATGCAAGTGCAGTTGCATCCGTATCGAATAGTGGAAACTTAACTGCGGTAAAGGGAGATTCCGCTAATAATGCTGCGATTACAATCCAAGGTAGTGAAGTTTCTATTGGTAGTGAAGTTTCTATTGGTAGTGGCGTTTCTACAGACGATAAGGTCATTTCGGTTGATACCGGTAGCTTAGTTATTAACGCGGGTGATGGTAATGCTGCTGTTGATAAACTAACTATTGAAGACGGTATATCATTTTCTGTTGATGCGGGGTCGATGAATGCTTATGCGACGGCATTGGATGTTTCAAATGCCTCTTCTTCTTATAAAAATTTAAATCTTGTTGGAGAAAATAAAGCATTAACTATTGGTGCATCGGATACCACGAGTTTAAAGGTTAATAGTCTTACCTCGGTATCTGGATCTGGATCTACTCTGAACGGTACAACGGGTTCTGATGCCTTTACGGTGAATAGTGCCGCAGAAGTAGGCGCAGACAGTATCACGTTTACTGGTGTAGGCATTGTCGCTGCCGGCGCTGGCAGCGATAGCGTCACAACGACAGGCATTGGTGCGGATTTAACGGGTGCCAATTATGAGCTGAAAGCTGCAGGCATTATCTTTGAAGATGTTGAAACAGCCAGCTTAGACGGCCAAGCGTTAGCGGGCAGTGATTTGAC
>OJDK01000619.1_pt1 | contig 12776 bp, 10 predicted proteins | sample 1592791 | NCBI WGS metagenome assembly OJDK01 (sample SAMN05416878, study PRJEB24817) | seawater metagenome | isolation source: Sea water | place: Canada:Atlantic | collected 2013-11
CGGACAGGATAACCGCTGAAAGCATCTAAGCGGGAAGCCCCCTTCAAGATGAGATATCTCTGAGACTTCGAGTCTCCTAAAGGGCCCAGGAAGACTACCTGGTTGATAGGCAAGGTGTGTAAGCGTTGTGAGGCGTTGAGCTAACTTGTACTAATTGCCCGTGAGGCTTGACCATATAACACCAAAACTGCGCGTCGAAAGACAAACGGTTGGTGTTGTAGATCAAACTGATTTGCAAGACTTAATAAGAGAATTAGAACTAAGATAAAACCAATCATGTGTCCGACCCTATTTGCTGAGTGCTGCAGTCTCCCACCTCGTAAGAGCTGGTCGTAGACATTAAGACAAACACAACGCATCAAGGTTTGCTTGACGACAATAGCACTGTGGAACCACCTGAACCCATCCCGAACTCAGAAGTGAAACGCAGTCGCGCCGATGGTAGTGTGGGGTCTCCCCATGTGAGAGTAGGTCATCGTCAAGCTCTTATTCTAAAAACCCCAGTAAGGAAACTTACTGGGGTTTTTTTTCGTCTGCAGAAAAAGAATCATTAAATCTTTTGTCATTAACATGACGATACAAGCCACATTGGCTTACAATAGTGCCACATTATTCACTTACCTAGCCTGCGTATTACTATGTCGTTAAGAAAGATCACTTTGGGCTGTTTAGGCCTGTATTCCCTGTTGGCGTTGTATCATGCTTGGTCGTTACCTTTTTCGGCGGATGAGGCTCACTATGCTCTGTACGCAAGCTTTTTAGACTTATCGTACTTTGACCATCCCCCCATGGTTGGTTGGTTACAATCTATTCCTTTGCTGTTTTCGGCTTCTGAATTTTCACTTCGTATTTTACCGATCATTTTTAGTGCTCTTTCTCTTATTCTACTGTTCAAATTGGCAAGAGAAGATTTTGGTGACAAAGCCGCGTATCTAACACTTTTATTATTCATATCAGCGCCTATTTTGCAGATATTGCCCTTTGGTATGATTCCCGAGACGCCTTTAGTTTTGGCTGGCTTGCTTAATGTGTGGGTTTTAAAAAGAATTGATCATAATAAAGGCAAAGTATTAACGGACTGGGTTTTACTTGGCTTGATCTTAGGGGCTGCGGGTCTTAGTAAATACACCGGGGTTACGCTTGCTTTTTCTACTTTTGTTGTTTTGTATTTACAATTTAAAGCAAGGTTGTTTTCGCAACTAGGTTTGTATATTGCTGGCACAGTGGCTGCTGTATCTATCTTTCCTGTGCTTTATTGGAATATGCAAAATGATTGGATTTCATTTTTATATCAGTTAAATCACAGTGCTGGTAAGTCTGAACTCAGTATTCTTGATGCTTTAAGAATGCAAGTAACGCAATTGGCTGCTTTTGGCCCCTTAATTTATTTTGCAGGTCTTATCGCGATATTTAAGTTGCGTAACAATAAACAGGCTAGAATTTGGTTGATCTTTGCTCTGCCTATTTTACTATTATTTTCTATCTTGTCGGCTAAAGGACGTTCTTTACCTCACTGGACTGAGCTTGGTGTTATTTTCATGATGCCTCTTATTGCTATGGTTATAATCTCGTCATTAAAGCAAGCGTTTTTAAAGCGTGTATTTATAGTATTAGCCTCTATTAGTATTTTGCTGTCATTGGTTATTCAGGTGCTTGTCTCTTATCCAAAAATAGCCTTTGATGATTATCGACATCCACTGGCCGATTTAATGGGCTGGAAGGAGGCTGCGACGCTTATTACTAACAATGCGGTTAGTGGTGACTTAGTTTTTATCCCTAATTGGTCTCATGCTTCTAGGGTTGCATGGTATGCACGCCCAATGCCTGTTAAAGTACTCGACTCGCGGTTTGATCAGTTTGATTTATGGTTTGGCCCTGCAGAAGTGGGTGATTCTGGTTTGTTATTGCTGCATGCTGATCGTAAAGGATTTAAAAATAAGTTACTCAAACAATTCAAACAATGTGAATTAATCGATGAGTTAGCAGTTAAAATAGATGTTTCTTATGTTAATTATTTCAAGCTGTATCGTTGCCATTATTATCTTGTTGCGACCAGTAACACTGATGAAATAAAGAAGTAGTTAATAGTCAATATGCACTGCTTGCTAATTAAGTTTAATAGTAAGGTGTTAAAGCAGATTTTTAAAAAGTGGTTTACAAAAATATGTCGGATATAAATATTTCAGTTGTTATTCCTACTTACCAAGAAGTAGAGAATATTCCACTGATTGCTGCAGAAATTAATGCAGCTTTAGTTGGTGAATCCTTTGAAATCATCTACGTTGATGATGATTCCCAAGATGGCTCATTTGACGCGGTAGCGAAGCTTTCACATGAGATCCCTGCGCGTATTATTGTTCGTACAGAAGAACGTGGCTTATCAACGGCGGTAATTCGTGGTATTGATGAAGCTGTTGGCAAGTACATCGTTGTTATGGATTGTGACCTATCACACCCAGCGACTGCAATTCCCCATATGATTGAACGTTTAAAAACACAGCAAGCTGATTTCGTTGTTGGCTCACGCTATGTTGAAGGTGGGTCATTTGATGAAGACTGGGGATTTTTTAGATTATTAAATTCTAAGATTGCCACATGGTTAGCATTGCCCTTGTGTCACGTTAAAGACCCTATGTCGGGTTTCTTTTCTTTTGAAAGAGAACGCCTAGGCAGCACAAAAGACTTGGCCCCTACTGGCTATAAGATCGGTTTAGAGATCATGGTTAAGGGTGAATTCGAAAATCCTACTGAGCAACCTATTCATTTTAAAGATCGAGAATTTGGTGAAAGTAAACTCGATTTCAAAGAACAGTTGTTGTATTTAAAACATCTGCGTCGTTTGTATAAATTTAAGTTCCCAACCGCCTCAGAATTTTTACAATTTGGTTTGGTGGGAGGGACGGGTTTTATCGTCGATAGCCTTATTTATTTTGGGCTGCAGCTGTTCTTTGGATTGAACCATACTTTAGCGCGTGCAATTTCTTTTTGGCCAGCGGTAACATGGAACTGGTTCTGGAATAGAACGGTTACTTTCACGGACCGTAAGAAAACGAAGAAACTGACGCAGTGGATTTCCTTCGTGCTCACTTCGCTGGGTGGTTTTGCCATTAACTTTGGTAGTTACATGTTATTAACAGATTATGTGCCGTACTTTATTGATAATCCGTTTATGGCATTGATTATTGGGGTGCTAATGGGGATGGGCTTTAACTTTATGGTGGCGCGAGTATTTGTGTTTCGCGAGTTAAATGAAGAACTAGCCGATGAAGTAAAGTCTAAATGACGTTAAAAATAGAAATTTCGATAAAGCAATGCTTCCTGCATTGCTTTATCGGTTGCCAAGCTCTTTAAATCTGAGCTATCTAGGGTGCAACTAAATATTGATATATATCAACTTTATGATCAAATATTAACACATTAGTCAGATTTAATGATTGTAAAATTTCTCTGTGCAACAAAATTTTACAAATTACAACGGGTTTGATGGGGTTAACCCACACCCCGTTAAAATCATGTGACACAAAAAACGACTAATTCGTTCAACGTCTTCTGCCTCGTATTCAAGCTTGTTGGTAATGGTTAATATCTGGGATTCAAAGTCAGCATAATGCTGAGTCGTTGACCAAATCATAAAGAATAAATGCTCTGGTTCTACCCTCGACATTTTTCCTTGCTCGATCCAAGTTTCAATAATTTTAGTTTTTGCTTTCAGCCAAGTACGTAATTCTGTTCTTAAATAGTCTTTAACATTGGGTGCGCCTTGAATAACTTCAGTAGCAAAAATTTTAGATGCATTGGGGTAGCGTATAGCCAGATCAACCTTGGTACGAATATAAAATTCAAGTGTCTCTGCTGGATCATCGTTTACACTAATATCCGCTAAAACTTCATTCCAGCGTTGAACGATATCTGCTAACACAGCGTTATATAGTTTAGATTTATTGGTAAAATAATAGTGTAGGTTTGCTTTAGGTAAGCCAGCAGCATCTGAGATAGACTGCATACTCGTACCCTTATATCCGTGTTTTACAAATTCAACTTCCGCAGCATGCAATATCTTTTGACTATTTTGCTCACGGATTTTACCCGGTTTGTACTTTTTAGTTACGCTCACCAGAAGCCTCGTTGATAACCATGTAAGGAGATATTAATCCATAATTTATTATAGCAGAGTGGATAACCTTACTGAAAATTAAATGTTTAACGAGTCAATAACAAAAGAAGTGATAAAAAAATAGCCCTATTCAGTAAGGTTAACACTGAATAGGGCTATTAAAAACCACGTAAAATTCTAGTTATTTACTACTAAGATTTAGGTAATTTTCCTTCAACACCTTTAACATACCAGTTAAAAGATTTTAAAGCGGCATCATCCATTGTTTCACCTGCGCTTAATACTTCTTTACCAGCTTGGTCAAAAACAGGACCATCAAACACACGTAAGGCGCCCTCTTTGATTGCTTGTTTCTTTTTCGCAATTAAAGCTTTAACGTCCGCAGGAATGGCGTCATTTAGAGGTGCTAAATCTGTAACGCCTTCAGCAATGCCTGGCCATAAGTCTTCTGATTTCCAAGTACCATCCATAACGGCTTGTACTTTTTGAGCATACAGTGGGCCCCAAGTATGAACCGTTGAGGTTAAGTGTGCTTTAGCACCGTATGCGCTCATGTCGGTATGATAACCAATGGCGTAGTTGCCTTTAGATTCAGCCGCTTGAATAACGGCTGCCGAATCGGTGTGCTGAGTTAATATGTCGGCACCTTGTAGCATTAAGGTTTCAGCCGCTTCACGCTCTTTTGCTGGGTCGTACCAAGTAGATGCCCAAACAACTTTTACTGTTACGTCGGGATTAACTTCCTGTGCGCCTTTGGTAAAGGCATTAATACCGCGGATAACTTCTGGAATTGGGAAAGAAGCAACGTAACCAATGACGTTAGACTTGGTCATTTTACCGGCAATTAAACCGGTTAAGTAACGACCTTGATACGCACGAGCAAAATAAGTACCGGTATTTTTACCGCGCTTGTAGCCTGTGGCGTGTTCAAATTTAACCTTTTTAAAACGTTTTGCTACTTTCAAAGTAGGGTTCATGTAACCAAACGAAGTTGTAAAAATAAGGTCGTGCCCTTTTGCTGCTAACTGACGAATAACGCGCTCAGAGTCTGCACCTTCAGCAACACTTTCCACATAATTGGTTTCAATCTTATCGCCGAATTTTTCTACAATATACTTACGGCCTTGGTCGTGACCATAAGACCAGCCAGCATCGCCTGTAGGGCCCACATAAACAAAACCAACCTTTAGAGGGTCATCGGCACTTGCAGTATTAATACCCACTGCTAAGGCCGCGGTAAGGGCTAGATTAGCCAGTTTATTTGAACGCATTATATTAGCCTTCATACTTGTGTTTCCTTCTTATCTACTTTGGTTAAAAACTACACTTGAGGGCGATAAGGCTGACCCAGTGCAAGGGGAGTGTTCAGTTTTGCTTTAGCGGCATCGCTGGCGATTACCACTAAAACGATAATAGTTGCTCCGTAAGGAAGCATAGCAAGAAGGTTAGGTGATGCTTCAAACCCTAAACCTTGTAACACTAAATGCATAATACTGGCAGCACCAAATAAATAAGCGCCCAGTAAAATACGTTCGGCCTTCCAGCTTGCAAAAACTACCAGAGCTAGGGCGATCCAGCCACGGCCTGCGGCCATACCTTCACTCCACATAGGGGTATATACCAGTGATAAATAAGCACCCGCTAAACCGGCCATTGCGCCACCAAATAAAATAGCACCATAGCGAACTTTCATTACCGGAATACCAATAGCGTTAGCCGCTTCTGGGTTCTCACCTACGGCGCGAATGGTTAACCCTAAGCGAGTGCTGCGGAAACACCAAAAAATTAATCCAAACATGAGCCAAGAGAAATATACCAATGGATCATGTGAAAATAACACCTTACCAATAACAGGGATGTCGCTTAAAAATGGTATAGGAAAAGGCGCGATACCTTCAATAGCCATGCCGACGTAGCCCGCACCTAAAAAGCCGCTTAACCCAGTACCAAAAATCGTTAATGCCAAGCCAGTTGCCACTTGATTCGACACTAAGGTAACGGCTAAAAAAGCAAATAAAACAGACATCATCATACCAGCCAAAATCGCTGCGATAATACCTAAGCCAGCATGACCCGTAACAACCGCAGCGATAAAGCCTAAAGCGGCACCCATGAGCACCATGCCTTCTTGGCCAAGATTTAACACACCTGACTTTTCACACACCATTTCACCCAAGGCGATTAAAATTAGCGGTGTTCCAGTGCGTAGAGTGGCAAATAAAATATTCGTTAATAATTCAAAATCCATTGTTTTAGCCCTAAGCCTGTGCAGAGTTGGAAGAAGAACTGCTTGTTAGTCGAGCAGAAGGTTTACGCACAATGCGATAGCTAATTAATAAATCACACGCTAATAAATAAAATAACAGCATACCCTGAAATAAACCGGTGAGTGATTTAGGTAATGCTAGATCCATTTGTGCCATCTCGCCGCCCAAATAAGTTAATGCCAACAGCATACTGGCAAATAAAATACCAACAGGGTGCATGCGTCCTAAAAAGACAACAATGATGGCAGCGTAACCATAGCCGGGTGAAATATACGGATTTAGTTGGCCGATCGAACCCGTGACTTCACTAACCCCAGCAAGCCCAGCCAATGCACCGCAGGTTAATAATGCAAACCAAGTTAAACGTTCGGCTTTAAAGCCTGCAAAGCGAGCAGCAGCTTTATCTTCGCCCAGTACTGAAATTTGAAAACCCAATAAAGTTTTAGACATTAATGCCCAGATAGCAGCAACGGCAAATAATGCAAAAAAGATGCTGATATTTAAACGATAATCATCGGATAAAACTGGCAGTGTGGCGAACTCGGAAAACAGCGCAGATTCAGGAAAATTAAATCCATCAGGGTCTTTTAGTGGCCCATGCACGCTGTAAAGTAACCAATTAAGTGCAATGTAGTTCAACATAATAGTGGTTAAAATTTCATTGGCACCAAAACGAGTTTTTAATAAAGCGGTTAAAGCAGCCCACAATAATCCAGATAACGCACCAAACAATAATACTAGGGGCAATACCCAAAAACCTTCGGCATTCATTAATTCTAAAGCAATATAGCCGCCGCCTAAGCCACCAAGTATAAACTGGCCTTCAGCGCCAATGTTCCAAATTTTTGCTTTAAAACACAGCATTAAACCCATCGCACACAGGGTCAACGGTGCAACTTTTACAGCCAGCTCGGTCCAGCCATATATGTCGGTTAATGGCAAAATAAAAAAAGTGTAAAGCGCATGGAAAGGATCTTTACCTAACAGCGTGAATAACAAGCCACCACTAACCAGAGTTAAGACAATCGCAAATATAGGCGATAAATACGACATGGTTTTTGAATCGGAAGGTCTTTTCTCGAGAGTAAAATTCAACATGATTATTCCGCTTCTTTACTGTCTTGAATAAATGTGAAATCACCCGCCATCCACATACCAAGTTGATTAATAGATACATCGTGAGTAGGTGCTATGGGCGAAATCTCACCATCGCAGATAGCGCAAATCCGATCACTTATTGAATACAGTTCATCAATATCTTCAGAGACTACTAACACAGAGCAGCCCTCATCGCGCAGTTTAATTAATTCATGACGAATCAAAATCGCCGCCCCAATATCAACTCCCCAAGTAGGATGAGAGCATACTAAGAGCTTTGGATTTTGTAGGATTTCACGACCAATAATATACTTTTGTAAATTACCACCGGATAGTGATTTAGCTTGTGCATCGATACCAGATGACTTGACATTAAAACGATCAATAATCCGATGAGCAAAATCTTTTACTTTATTGGTTTTAATTAAACCATTTGCGGTTAATTCGCCCTGATAACCTGTCAGTAAGCCATTTTCTTGCAAAGACATATTAGGAACAGCCCCACGACCTAAACGCTCCTCTGGAACAAAACCTAAGCCTAATATTCTGCGTTTTTCGGGAGTTAAGTGCCCAACTGCTTTACCGTCAAAAAGCACTGTTTTTTTATTGCTCGTATCTTCGCCACTTATAAGGTTTAGCAGCTCTTCTTGACCATTACCGGCTACCCCCGCAATACCCAAAATCTCTCCGGCCTTTACTTCTAATGAAATATTTTTCAGAGTACAAGCAAAGGGATCGTCAGATTCATAACTCAAATCAGAAATGGTTAAAAAAGTATGGTCGCCTTCAGCTTTTTTATAGTCTTCAGTAAGGGGAGTATCGTCACCCACCATAAGCCGAGCCAGCTCTTCCGTCGTAGTGTCTTTGGGGATACAGTGACCGCTGACTTTACCTGCTTTAAGAATGGTTGCCTGATCGCACAAAGCTCTAACTTCATCCAGCTTGTGGGAAATGAATAAAATACTGCAGCCTTCTGTGGACAATATTCGTAAGGTTTTAAAAAGAGTTTCAACTTCTTGAGGAGTTAAAACAGAAGTCGGCTCATCTAAAATCAGTAGTTTCACGTCTTGAAGTAGACAACGCACAATTTCAACGCGCTGTTGCTCACCAATTGACAGGCTGTGAACATGGCGATTAGGGTCCAGCTTCATCCCGTAATGCTCAGACACTTCAATAATACGCTGTTTTAAAATATCCATTGAAGCTGATTCAGCTTTAGGTAAGCTGAGGGCAATATTTTCTGCAACAGTCAGTGTTTCGAATAAAGAAAAGTGCTGAAATACCATGCCAATACCAAGATCGCGCGCATGAGAAGGGCCTTTAACCGAAATGATTTCATCTTCCCAGCGCACAACACCTTCATCAGGTTTAACCACACCGTAGATAATTTTCATTAAGGTGCTTTTGCCTGCACCATTTTCGCCAAGCAAGGCATGTATTTCACCAGTCCCGACTTTTAATTCCACAGCTTGGTTGGCAATACACCCCGGGTAGCGTTTGGTGATATTGTACAGTTCGATTTGATTCATAAATTAATTCCTGACCAAGTGGCCAGTTTTGTTGAACATTTTCTGAGCAAAAAGTGGATTATAATGCGGCAAAAATAGATCAATCACAAAATATTGTTCATAAGGTCAGCTTATAACCGATCAAAAAGTGAAACTTTTTTTAATAACTAGCAAAATCACTCTTTAAAAGCAGTTTTATATGCTTTAAAGATCAATCTAGGTCTTAAAATGGGTTATCCTTGGATTTTTAAAAATGACGTAAAAATAAAAAGCTAACCAATTGGTCAAGTAAATATACAAACAATATTAACCTGGAATCTATTATGAATACTCAGAGCACGACTGTTTATCGAGCCGCCATTCTTAACTTTCTTTCTGATCCCGATATAGACGGTGAAAGTGCTTATCAATTTTTCCAAGATGGCGCTTTGGTGATAGAGCATGGCAAGGTAAAAGAATTGGGTGAGGCTTCATTGGTGTTAGCTTCTTTAGCAACGGATGTGAGCATTGTTAACTACCAAGATCATCTTATTATCCCAGGATTGATCGATACTCATATTCATTATCCACAAGTGGAAGTGATTGCTTCATACGGTGAACAGTTAATGGATTGGCTGAATAACTATACCTTTCCTGCAGAGGGCCAATTTGAAGATAAAGCCTATGCCAGTAACATAGCCAACTTCTTTTTAGACGAGTTATTGAAGTGTGGCACCACTACCGCCATGGTGTTTGGCACAGTGCACAAACAATCGGTTGAAGCGTTTTTCGAAGCTTCAGAAAAGCGCAATACGCGTATGATTTGCGGCAAGGTGATGATGGATCGCAATGCGCCAGAATTTTTGTGTGACACGCCAGAATCTAGTTATGATGATAGTAAGCAATTGATCGAAACTTGGCATAATAATGGCCGTCAGCTTTACGCAGTAACCCCACGCTTTGCCATTACTTCAACTCATCAGCAGTTACAAAAAGCAGAGCAGTTACTGTCGGAATATCCAGATGTGTATATGCAAACGCACATCTCAGAAAATAAAGATGAAATGGCGTTTGTATCAGAATTATTTCCACAGGCGAAAGACTATTTAGATGTTTATGACCAATATAATTTATTAGGTAAACGTAGTGTATTTGCTCATGGCATTCATTTAAATAACAGAGAGCATCAACGCCTGCGTGAAACGGAATCGAGTGTTTCTTTTTGTCCCACGTCTAACTTATTTTTAGGCAGTGGCTTACTGGATATTAAAAAATTAGAACAGCAGCAGGTATCATACAGCGTGGCGACCGATGTAGGCGGTGGTACCAGTTTTTCGATGCTGCAAACATTAAGTGAAGCGTATAAAGTTACGCAATTAAATAATAATAAATTATCGCCACTGAAAAGCTTGTATCTAGCGACTTTGGGCAATGCAAAAACATTACAATTAGATGACAAAATTGGCTCATTTAAAAAAGGTAACGAAGCAGATTTTGTCGTGCTCGATTTTAATAGCACGTCAATTATGTCACTGAAGCAGAAAAAGTGTAAAACACTGGCAGAAAAATTATTCGCAATGATTATATTGGGCGATGATCGCGCTGTTAAAGCAACTTACGTAGAGGGCCATTGTGCTCATCAACGTGATGCTATTAGGTAGTTAACACAGTATTTGATGATAACCAGATTAATGCTAAACAGATTAATGATGAATAGCTAAATGACCACATCGCAGAGCATTATTTTAGTAACAAACTAATGCTCATGCCAATACATACAATAACCGTCATGTAACGTATAAAGTCCGCCCCTTGCTTAATAGCGGTGGCTGCTCCTAATCTAGCCCCTATTATTTGGCCCACTGCCATAGCAAGACCCAGTTGCCAAATAATTTGATCCGATAGAATAAATATAAGCAATGAAACAATATTGGTGGTGAAATTCATTAACTTGGCGTGTGCTGTTGCCTTGATGAGATTCATCGCCTGCATTTTACAGTAGCTTAACGTAAAAAACGTTCCTGTTCCTGGGCCAAAAAAACCATCATAAAAACCGACACTGGTAATAAATGTAGCATTAAAAGTATTTTTTTTAAGCTTGCTGATATGGGTGATCTGATTAAAGCTTTTGGTGAGTAGTAAATAAACAGCAATAACCATTAATGCAAAAGGTAATATTGCAATTAAAAGTTCAGAGTTAAAAGATTGAATCGCCATCGCACCAATAATTGCACCGATCGACGCAGCTATAATTCCGCCTATTTGATGTTTAGGGTTTACTAACTTTTGTTTAATATAAAAACGAGTCGCGGTAAAACTGCCAAAGCACGCTTGTAACTTATTGGTAGCAATGGCTTGTACCGGGGATATGCCAGTAAATAGCAGTGCTGGAATTGTGAGTAAGCCACCACCACCAGCAATAGCATCAATAAATCCTGCGGCGGTAGCAACCAAAAACAGTAAAACAAAAATTTCAGAACTTAATTCCATGTTTAAGCATCTTAATAAAAAGGCCAGCTTAAACGAATGGAATTATAAGGGGAAGTAAGATTGTGCCCACAAAATTAACAAATACAACGAGTTTTCCTTAACTGATCAATTTCTGCATCGCTGTACCCCAATTGCTGTAAAACCTCTATAGAATTTGCCCCGAGTTTGCCCGCTGCTTTATGTGGTGTTTGAGTTTTCGATAGAGTTTTAAAGGGCAGTGAAGTATTAATCTGCTTAATGATGGTACCTGCTTCATCAACCGCTTCGGTAACCATGTTGCGCTCAATAAAGTGAGGATGCTCAAACGCTTCATTCATGGTTAATACCGGTTCAACACAGGCATCGACTTTGGCAAACTCTACCTGCCAATACGCTAACGGCTGCGTCTTAACTTTTTCGCTGATGGCGGTCTTTAATGCTTGTTGGTTTTCATAGTTTTGATCGGCTACTTTATTTTTCCAATCGCCAAGATCTAATACGGCCAGCAGTGCCATAGCAAAATTAGGTTCTAGACTACCTATTGAAATATGACGATCATCCGATGTTTGATAATAGTCGTAGAATAGTCCGCCATTGAGCATTTCTTTGCCACAGCTGGGGTTTTCACCGCTAGCAATGGCATTGGAGCCAAACATGGTGGTAAGTGCCATGGCGGCATCACTCATGCTAATGTCTAAATGTTGGCCTGCTCCTGTGGTGGAGCGTTGAATTACCGCTGCTAAGATAGCCATTACCGCATTGTGCGAGCCGCCAGCAACATCGGCGATTTGTGTTGCAGAAAGTACGGGGCCGGTATTGGCTCGGCCAGAAAAACTCGCTAGCCCAGATAATGCTAAATAGTTAATGTCGTGGCCTGCACGATCTTTTAATGGGCCAGTTTGACCATAACCAGTAATTGAGCAATAAATTAACTTAGGTTGAATTTTTTGCAAACTCGCAAAATCTAGCCCTAAGCGCTGCATCACCCCCGGCCTAAATTGCTCAAGCACAATGTCGTATTCTGCAACCAGCTTATGAATAATTTCAGCCGCACCTTCTTTTTTTAAATCCAAGGCAATGCTTTTCTTGTTACGGTTTAAAGTTGCGTGCGCCGCAGAAACTTTATCTTTGCCAGTGCCGACAAAAGGCGGCATAAACTTAACTAAATCTGGGCGAGTCGGCGATTCAACTCGCAGCACCTCAGCACCCATGTCGGCCAAAATCTGAGTCGCGTAAGGTCCCGGTAGAAGGGTAGTGAAATCTAGAATTTTTAAACCGGCTAAAGGTAATGTCATTGTGGCAGTGTCCCTGTCTCTTATACACATCTGACGCTGCCGACGA
>OJDK01000623.1_pt1 | contig 12696 bp, 7 predicted proteins | sample 1592791 | NCBI WGS metagenome assembly OJDK01 (sample SAMN05416878, study PRJEB24817) | seawater metagenome | isolation source: Sea water | place: Canada:Atlantic | collected 2013-11
CGGCATACGAGATCAGCCTCGGTCTCGTGGGCTCTGAGATGTGTATAAGAGACAGGCTTTCAATATTATTTTGTCTTTTAGTTAAGCTTTTCTTTATAATATTTGGCACCGGAAGCTGGCGACGCAGAGCAAAAGGGTGCTTTGATTTTGTGTCGTGAAGATCTAAACCAACCACATCAAAATGACCACCACGTTTATTAAATAAGCTTTGGTAGGCACTAAGATTATCCATAACTGTATGGTCCACAAACTTGCACAGAGAAAAATCTAAAATAACATCTTGATTTTCTGGTATTACATCTAATTTGCTTTTCAACTTATAGAAATTCAAAAAACTACAAAAGTGTTTCACACTAATGTAATAACTGGCATTTTCCTTTTCTTGGTACATCAATACGTTTGGTTTCAAAATATTTCTAAAAAATAAAGAAACACTTTTATTGATGATTATATGTATTAAAAATGTTGTTAAAACACCTGAAAGAATTCCAGTAATAAGCCCAACTTTCAAAGTTACAAATAGGGTTACAAAGAATATAACAAGTTGCTCTTTACCGATTGAAAAAATCTTTTTTATCGTATATGGAGATGCTAATTTATAACCCGTAAAGACCAATATTGCCATTAACGCTGGCAAAGGAATCCGTGTAAGTTGGGTACTAAATAGAACTATAAATATGACTAAAAATATGGCATGGAAAAAATTTGATGATTGGTTGCTCGCATTATTATTTACATTTACAGAGCTTCGAGCAATAACGGTTACAACGTTTAGGCCTCCCAAAAAACCACTTCCCATTGTAGCGAAACCCAAAGCCTTTAAGTCTTGGTTAACATTAGATCGTCTTTTTTCAGGGTCTAGTTTATCAACCGCCTTTATACTTAACAAAGATTCTATGCTGGCAATGAGCATTAAAGAAAATACGCTAGACCAAAAGGCGAAAGTATTGGCTTTTCCAAAGTTTACAGAGGGCAACTGTGCAATTATATCTGTAAACTCTGGAATTCCGGAAATCATATAAACGCTCGCGATAGGGTTGGGCTCGTTGGCAATAAACTCAAAATAATAGCTGAAGACGATGGAAAGAATTACAATCCACATCGGAGCTGGTATCAACTGTAAATACTTATTTCTGATTTTTGGATAAAAAACCATAATCAACAAGCTAAGCACACCTGCTAAAGCTGCAAAAATCAACCCTTCTTTTTCATAGAAAATAGCATCTTTTATAGTAACAGGAATTTCAATTAAATAATCTATAACTTCATCACGATTAATTTTATGAGCAAGCATAATATGAAATTGCTTCCCCAAAATTATTAGACCAATCGCAGCCAACATACCTTGTAATGCAGATGAGGGAAAGAATTCTGCAAGTTTACCAAGGCGCAAAAAACCTAGAGCTGCTACAAGGATTCCAGAGCAAATAATGGCAGCGTAAGCACTTTCAAGACCCAGTGTAGATATAGCCACAAAAAGGACTCCAACCAAACCATTGCCAGGACCTGCAATGGTCACATGGCTACCTCCAAAAATGGAAACCACAATACCTCCAACAATTGCAGCTATAACGCCTGCAATTGGTGGAGCTTCACTTGCCATAGCTAATCCCAAGCCCAAAGGCAGTGCAATAAGACTGACCACAAAACCAGAAAATATATTTTTTGGAAATGTCTTAATAAAATCTTTTATTTTATTTTTTTTCAGACTCATTGAATAATTAAAACATCGGTTGGTAATTCTGTTAAGATATGTTCAATATCATGCGGAAAAATACGATCCCATAAGGTCATTTTGGTAGGTGCGTTCATTACCAATAAGTCTGCCCTAGCAATTTGTGCATAATGCCCAATGGAATAACCTTGCTTCCCGAAAATAGGTTGTGATTTTATTGTTGTTTTCTCAGTGTGTTCTTTAGGAATATTTTCAATGATAGATTTAATTCTTGCATCTTCCCTGTTTCTAATACGTTCTTTGACAATGTTGGCTAAACGCAAAGATCTATCATCTTCAACTTTAATTATTTCCCCTTCTTTTACCTCTTCAACAATAGTGATTTTTTCAGAACCCAAAGCATTGGCGACATAAAATGCTGAGGCGATTGTCCTTTGAGTTTTAGGGTCTTCAAGCCCATTAACCACAACATGTTCGCAAGGAAAGCGCTTAACGGATGGTTTTATAAGGAGTAAAATAGAACATGTGGCTTTCCGTGTAATTTTTCGTGCAATAGAGCCAACATAATATTTATAGAAATTTTCGCGTTTCAGAGCTCCTAATATCAGTAAATCTATAGCCTCAGATTCTGATACAGAAAGAATGGCATCCACAGGATTGCCTGGCTTAAAGACTATTTTAAACTCCAGCCCTTTATCCTTAAAAGGTTTTATAATAGATTCAAACTTTTGCTCCTTTTCTGGGTTTTTGTTACCCACATGAATTAAAATCAGCTTAGATTTTAGCATTATCGCCAATCTAGCAGCTTCATAAATGTTTGCTTTTAGGTTTGGTGAAAATGTAACTCCAATTCCTATGGTTCTAAAAGGTTCTAAAGACAATGCTATATATTAGGTTTAGTCAGTTTTGAAAGATAGTATTTTTTTAAAAACTGTAAAACTTATAATTTACCTTTGCTATTGCAAATATTTAGTATTTTCACAAAAAACAGATATAGATGTTAGAATTAGCAGGAATTATCATTTTAGGAATTTTAGCACAATGGGTCGCTTGGAAATTTAAAATTCCAGCAATTTTACCTTTAATTTTAATTGGCTTATTGGTTGGCCCAATAGCTGCCGAATTTTTATCTGAGGATGGTACTAAGTGGATAGAACCAATATGGAATCAGCAAGAAGGGCTTTTTCCCGGAGAAAGTTTATTTTATTTTGTGTCGTTGGCCATTGGAGTTATTCTGTTTGAAGGAGGCTTAACACTTAAATTTAGCGAGATAAAGAATGTTGGGCCAGTAATTTCAAAGTTAATTACTATAGGATCTTTGGTGACCTTTTTTGGAGCTGCTTTTGCGGCTCATTTCATTTTTGATTTAAGTTGGAAAATTTGTTTTTTGTTTTCTGCATTAATAATTGTTACTGGCCCAACCGTGATTACGCCAATTTTGCGTAACATTCCCTTAAAAAAAGATGTTTCTGCTGTGTTAAAGTGGGAAGGAATTCTAATAGATCCTATCGGAGCTTTGGTTGCAGTTTTGGTTTACGAATTTATTAGTGTAGATGCTGGTGGAGAATTTACCAAAACAGCACTTATTGAATTTGGTAAAATTGTATTGTTTGGTTCTACATTTGGCTTTGCGTTTGCACATGCACTCAATTTAATTATAAATAAAAAATGGGTGCCACATTATTTAATGAATGTGTTTTCCCTCGCAGCGGTTTTATGTGTTTTTGTGCTGTCCGATGCTTTTGCGCATGAGTCTGGTTTATTGGCAGTAGTTGTAATGGGTATGGTCATAGGAAACTCAAACTCTCCTCACTTAAAGGATATTTTATATTTTAAAGAGTCACTAAGTGTGTTATTAATTTCTATTTTATTCATATTGCTGGCGGCAAACATTAATTTTGATGAATTACTTTTAATATACAATTGGAAAACAGCCATTCTATTTGCTATTATAGTATTTGTAATTAGACCTGTTGGTGTTTTTTTAAGTACCCAAGGATCCACATTAAAGTTGAACGAAAAACTCTTTGTTAGCTGGGTGGGACCACGCGGTATAGTTGCGGCTGGTATTGCTTCACTTTTTGGATTAAAACTGGCGAGCAAAGGAGTAGAGGGAGCAGAATACATTACGCCTTTAGTGTTTGTTATTGTACTTGGTACGGTTTTATTAAATGCAACAACAGCAAGACTTTTTGCCAAAATGGTGGGTGTGTTCTTAAAACAATCTAATGGAATTTTAATTGTAGGAGCATCCAAAGTTTCACGTTTATTAGGCCATTATTTAGAAACAAACGGAAGACATGTGGTATTAATAGACAGTAACCAAGGTAATATTGCCAAGGCAAAAGAATTGGGTCTTGAAGCTTTAACAACCAATATATATTCAGATAATTTAATGGATAATATTGAATTGAACGATGTCGGCTACCTAATGGCAATGACCGGAAACGCTGACATAAATAGATATGCCATCAATAAGTTTAGTAAACAATTTGGTGAAAATGGATCATTTAGGTTGGTGACAGCTAGCGAAATGAACAATCCAAACAACAATCCTAAACAAGGTTTATTTTCCCACACGGATGATTATGTCACTCTCACGGAAGTAACACGAAAATATCCATCTATACAAGAAATTGATGTGGACGATAAAGAGCATTATGCAAGCCTTATTGAAATTACTAATAAAGATAAAAATATGATTCCTTTGTTTTTAAAAGATGACGAGGGAGAACTACATATTATTTCATCGTACAATACTGAAATTGAAGAAATAGGCGACGATTATAAACTTGTGTATTTAGGTAAGCCTTTTGACGTAGAAGTAGTTGCGGAGGAGGAAGATAAGTAACCCAACTTATTTAACCCATCAACAAAAGCTCAATAGGGAAAAGAGTTTTAATTTAATCATTCAGTTTTAAAACAGCCATAAACGCTTGTTGAGGTATTTCTACATTACCAACTTGTCGCATACGCTTTTTCCCTTTTTTCTGTTTTTCCAAAAGCTTACGTTTACGCGAAATATCACCACCATAACATTTGGCAGTTACATCTTTACGCAATGCTTTTATAGTTTCCCTAGCAATAATTTTTGCACCAATAGCAGCTTGTACTGGGATGTCAAACTGTTGTCTTGGGATAAGCTCTTTTAACTTTTCGGTCATTTTTTTACCAATAGTGTAAGCATTGTCGGTGTGGACAAGTGCAGATAATGCATCAACAGTTTGGGCATTCAATAGAATATCAACACGCACTAATTTAGACTCACGCATTCCAATAGGAGTATAATCAAAAGAGGCGTATCCTTTAGAAACGGTTTTTAAACGATCATAAAAATCAAATACAATTTCTGCCAAGGGCATATCAAAACTTAACTCAACACGTTCAGTAGTTAAGTATGTTTGATTGGTAATTTGGCCTCGTTTTTCAATACAAAGACTCATTACAGAGCCAACAAAATCTGACTTGGTAATGATGGTTGCTTTAATAAAAGGCTCTTCAACACGATTTAAGGTAGAAGGTTCTGGTAAATCTGATGGGTTATTTACAATAACGACTTCATCAGGATTCTTATTTGTGTATGCGTAATAGCTAACATTTGGAACGGTAGTGATAACCGTCATGTCAAACTCACGCTCTAAACGTTCTTGTATAATTTCTAAATGCAACATGCCCAAAAAGCCACAGCGGAAACCAAAACCTAGTGCTGCAGAACTTTCTGGTTGAAAGACTAAAGAAGCATCATTGAGCTGTAATTTCTCCATTGAGTTTCTTAACTCCTCGTAATCCTCTGTGTCAACAGGGTAAATCCCTGCAAATACCATAGGTTTTACATCCTCAAAACCAGCAATAGCATTTGTAGTTGGGTTTTTTGCATCCGTTATAGTATCACCTACCTTTACTTCTTTAGCTTCTTTTATGCCAGTAATAACATAACCTACATCACCAGCTTTAATTTCTTTTCGAGGAAACTGTTTAAGTTTTAAGGTGCCAACTTCATCCGCAAAATAATTTTTTCCTGTGGCGATAAATTTAATGCTTTGTCCTTTTTTAATAGAACCGTTAATAACCCTAAAATACGTTTCAACACCACGAAATGGGTTGTAAACCGAATCAAAAATCAAAGCCTGTAATGGCTCATCGTAATTTCCTTTGGGAGCAGGTATGCGCTCAATTATTGCTGTTAAAATATCTTCAACGCCTAACCCTGTTTTTCCACTAGCAGGAATCACTTCAGAGGGTTCACAGCCTAGTAAATCTACAATATCATCTGTTACTTCTTCTGGGCTTGCACTTGGTAAATCTATTTTATTTAAAACCGGGATAATCTCTAAGTCATTCTCTAATGCCAAATATAAATTTGAAATAGTTTGTGCCTGGATACTTTGTGCGGCATCTACAATAAGCAATGCTCCTTCACATGCAGCAATAGACCTTGAAACTTCATAAGAAAAATCAACATGTCCAGGAGTATCAATTAAGTTAAGCACATATTGTTCTCCTTTATGCGTGTATTCCATCTGAATTGCATGAGATTTTATGGTAATACCACGCTCACGCTCCAAATCCATGTTATCCAATAACTGATCTTGTTTTTCACGATCTGTGACAGAACCTGTAAAGTCCAACAAACGATCTGCAAGAGTACTTTTTCCGTGATCTATATGTGCAATTATGCAAAAGTTTCTAATATGCTTCATCTCTTTTTCTATAGCAAAATGTAAGGGTGCAAATATAGTTGATTTCTTTCTCGTAACCTTATCAAAAGGTGCAATATAAGGGTTGTAATTATGGAAAAACCGTAATAAAAAGTAAAAAACTATTTATATCTTGCACCTTTAAACCTAATTTTCTAATGCTCACTTGCCTACGTCTTTTTTGCTGCACTTTTCTTTTTGCTTTATGTTTTGTTAGCAATGCTCAAGACATAGTTATTAGTGGAAGAGTTGTAGATGTTAATACCCAACCAATTTCATTTGCTAATGTGGTTTTGCTTAATTCAGCAGATTCTAGTTTGGTCAAAGGCACAAGTACAGACCATAAAGGGAGGTATGAGTTTTTGTCTGTTATAAAAGGGGAATACATTATTAAAACTACGTTTATTGGTTTTAAACCTGTTGTAAATAAGCAAAACATATCTAAAGATATTGTGTTAAATGATATAGTGCTTTTAGAAGATTCCGAAACTTTAAATCAAGTAGATATTATTGCCAGAAAACCAACAATTACCAGAAAACCAGATCGCCTTATTTTTAATGTAGAAAATACAGCTTTAATAGAAGGCAATACGCTCCAAGTATTAAAACACACACCAGGTATTATTGTTACAGAAGGTAACATTAATATAAAAAGTGCACCAGCTGTTGTGTATATTAATAATAGACGAGTACAGCTCACTTCGAATGAACTGATTCAACTTTTGGAAAGCGCACCAGCAAACAGCATTAAATCAGTTGAGGTTATTACCAATCCACCAGCAAGCTATGATGCGGATAGTGGTTCTGTTATAAATATAGTTATGACCAAAAACTTGGTAACGGGTTATAGAGGTAGCGTTTTAACAAACTATACCCAAGGTGTTTTTCCGAGATATAATGCAGGAACAAGCCACTATTTTAAGAACAATAAAATTAACCTAAACTTAAATTACAGCTATACCAATAAAAAAATTAATAGGGTAAACGACGATGTAGTTAACTACCTCAATGATGACAATAGTATAGACCAAATTTGGGAATCTAATGTAAATAGAAACACATATACAGAAATTCACAATCTAAACCTAAATTTTGATTATTTCATTGATGAAAAAAATACGCTGAGCCTAACGAGTACGGGTTTATATCTTCCTTACTTCAAATATAAAATCAACAACAATACTAATATTGCGGATGAAAATTCTAATTTTATCCGAAGATTTACTTCAAATAATTTATCAAGAGACAACAAATATAATATAGGTACAGATTTGGTTTTTAGACATGATTTTGAAGATGGAAGTAACTTCTCTCTTAACGGTCATTTTACCACTTACGATTATGAGCGCGATCAAACTGTAGTAAACAACTTTTATGATGGCAATAATATGTTTGACAGCACTTCAGAATTTAACACACTTGCCAATCAAGAGACTAAAATTCTTACTGCCAAAGCAGATTATAGCCTACCAATTGATGATAGCGCAAATTTTGATGTTGGTGTAAAATATTCAAATATTAATACCAAAAGTGATATTACAAGATTGGACGCAATTAATGGTGAAGAAGTTTTAAATGAAGAGAACTCTGACGCTTTTGATTATGATGAGCATGTATATGCTGCGTATGCCAATTTTAGTAAATCTTGGAGCAAATGGGATCTCAACGCAGGCTTGCGTGTTGAGCAAACTGAAATAGAAGGAACATCCATATCACTAGATGAAACTAATTTTCAGGATTATTTAAATTGGTTTCCAAACGCAAGCCTCTCATATCAACTTTTAGATGAGGTGAGTATTAATGGAAGTTATAAACGCAGTATTTATAGGCCAAGTTATACAGACCTTAACCCATTTACATTTTTCATAAATGAAAATACTGTGGTTAGAGGCAACCCAAATTTAGTGCCATCGTACAGAGACCATTACAAAGTTGGTGTTGATTTTTTAAAATATTTTACCGTAGAAGCTTATTACATGAACTATGATGGTGATATTGTGGAATTGCCACGACAGAATAATGAAACAAACATTATTGCATTTACACCAACCAATTTAGATAAAAAAGTAGATTATGGTTTTGATTTCGCCTTTTACAAATACATTACAAGTAGATATTTTTTATATGCTGTAACTTCATTTTATAATATTACGGAAGAAACCGATTTTGGCGAAGGTTTTGTAAAATTAAGCCAATGGTCTAATTATAGCATTTTACAAAATAGTTTATCGTTTTTAAAAGATAATACTCTAAACCTTAATTTAACCTTTACTTGGGTAGGAAAAAGTCTTCAACGACTGCAAACAGTGGAAAACCGTTTGGTCTCGGAGTTGAGTGTTTCTAAAAGAGTTTTAAATGATAAAGGAGTAATTACACTTTCTGTAGAAGACATATTTAACTTACAAGATTATGAAACATCAACGAGATATTTAAATCAATACAGTTCAAGTTTTGTAGATTCAGATAATAGATATATAAAACTGGGCTTTCGTTACAAATTTGGCAATACCAAATTAAAAACAAACGAACGGACTACAAGTGCAGAGGAGCGCAAAAGGCTTAAAGACTTAAATTAATCCTGCCATTCAGCAATAAAAAGGTTAGTGTCTCTACCACCTCCATTATTTCGGTTTGAGGAAAACGCTAAATACTTACCATCATTAGAAAACACAGGGAATGCATCAAACGTTTCTCCGTGAGTAACACGTTTTAGGTTTTTGCCATCGATATCAATCAAATATAGGTTGAAGGGGAAACCACGCTCAGCTTCAAAATTAGAAGAGAATAATATTTTATCACCACTTGGATGAAAAAACGGACTCCAATTCGCGTTGCCTAAATCAGTTAATTGCCTTAAATCAGATCCATCAGCATTACAAATATAAAGCTCCATCTCTGTAGGTTCAACTAAACCTTCAGCCAGTAAATCCTTGTATTCTTTTATTTCTTTTTTGGTCTTAGGTCGAGACGATCGGAAAATTAATTTTGTGCCATCTGGTGAAAAGAATGCTCCTCCATCGTAACCCAATTCATTGGTAATTTGTTTAACATCACTTCCATCAATATTCATGGTATAGAGTTCTAAATCACCACTTCGGGTTGAGGTAAATACAATCTTATCTCCTTTGGGAGATACGGTTGGTTCAGCGTCGTAACCAACTTCATTGGTTAATTGTTTTACAATATTACCCTCTAAATCCGCAACAAAAATGTCATAACTATCGTAGATTGGCCAAATGTATTTACCGTTTTTCCGTAACGGAGTTTCAGGGCAATCCTCTTGTTTCAAATGTGTTGAGGCATAAATAATATGTTTATTGTCTGGTAAAAAATACGCACAAGTAGTACGTCCTTTTCCTGTACTTACCATAGGTGGTGCAATACTATCGGTAAATGTTTCATTAGCATCCATTAAAAACATTTGGTCACAACCAACATTCCATTTGGCATTATTAGACTGAAAAACTAACTGTTTGTCATCAAAGCTCCAATATGCTTCCGCATTATCACCTCCAAATGTTACTTGTCTTATGGATTTAAAATGAGTTTCTTCAGGATAGATTAACGTGTCTTTTGTTTCGCTTAATTCGATATTAGTTTCAGAATTTGAAACTTCTGACTTTTCATTCTTACAAGATAAAAACGTAATTAATATGATTAAAATAATTGCGAATCTGTTCATGCTAAAGAATTTAATAAATGGCATTTAATGCCTAATTTTGCGCAAAAATAAGATTTAAAGATGAAAAATTGGATATTTTTATTGGTTTTAGCCGCATTCTTGTCCTGTGAAAATAAACCTGAAATTGCTAAAAATAGAATGAAGGAAGATGTCACATTTTTAGCTGATGATAAATTGGAAGGACGACAAACAGGTACAAAAGGTGAGATAGCAGCTGCAAAATTTATTGCCAAGCGATTTAAAAATATTGGACTACAACCAAAAGGAACAGATAATTTCTTCCAATCGTTTTCTTTTAAACCAAAAACAGATCCTCATAAAGAAGTGCAATTTACTACCAATGCAGATAGTACCATTACAGGGAATAATGTTATTGGGTTTATAAACAATAAAGCAAAAACTACAATAGTCATTGGTGCACATTACGATCATTTGGGTTATGGAGGTGAAGGCTCATTATATCGAGAAAAAGATAAGGCCATCCATAATGGTGCCGATGACAATGCAAGTGGTGTTGCGGTAATGTTAAATTTGGCTAGTCGGTTAAAAATAAAAAATGACCAAGCCAAAATTAAAGATAACAACAACTATTTATTTATGGCATTTTCTGGTGAGGAAATGGGATTGTTGGGTTCTAATTACTTTTCAAAAAATCCAACCATAGATGCAAAATCCATTAATTATATGATTAATATGGATATGGTGGGCAGGATGAAAGCGGATAGCACATTGGCTGTGTATGGCACAGGAACTTCGCCAATGTTTAAACAAACCTTAAAATCCAATAACGATAAATTCAAATTAATAGAAAACGAAAGTGGAGTAGGACCAAGCGACCACACCTCTTTTTATCTCATCGATATTCCGGTGTTACATTTATTTACAGGCCAGCACGAGGATTACCACAAACCAGGTGATGATTCCGAAAAGTTGAATTATGAGGGAATGAATCTCATTTCAAACTACATTTTCAATATTATATCAGATTTAGACGATAATGGTAAATTAGCCTTTAGAAAAACAAAAAATGAAAGTGATGAAACACCACGCTTTAAAGTAGGATTGGGCGTAGTGCCAGATTATCTCTTCGATGGAAAGGGCATGAGAATTGATGGTACTCGTGAAGACACACCAGCTTATAATGCAGGTATCCAAAAAGGAGATATAGTAGTAAAATTAGGAGATAGCACGGTTACAGATATGATGAGCTATATGCGAGCTCTTTCTGTTTTTGAAGAAGGAGATGAAGCAGAAATTACGGTAAAACGCAAAGCAGATATTATTGAAACTAAAGTGAAATTTTAAAAACCCTATAAGTGAGGCGATTAGTTAAAATTATTTTTAATTGTACATTTGCACCATAATTATAGAAATATTCGAAATGAAAAAACTCTTAGCCTTTTTATCTTTTTTGACTTTACTAACAGCCTTTTCTTGTGATAACGAACCCGTAGATGATGGTCTCAGCTCAGGCTCTAATAACAACAACAATAATAGTGGTGATTTGGTTGGTGTTTGGGATTTAGTTGAATTTGATATTACCATGACAACAGAAACTAATTTTGCAGGCCAAGAAATTTCATCAGATATAGAAGTATTTAGCACAGCAACAGATTATACGGTAGAATTTACTGAAAGTTCTTTTTTAACAAATGGCAATTATACTTACAATGCCAATGTGGTTATTAATGGAATTACGGCTACAGATGATTCCTTTACACTTGACAATGTCACTGGAAACGGTTCTTATTCCACAAGCGGAGAAGAAATGACTATTGACGGTTCATTTTTCGAATTTGATTTTCAAGGAATGGATTCTTCAGTTTTAGAAGGCGAGCAAACACTTACTTATGCAATTACAGACAATGGTAATACTTTAACATTTACCCAAAACGAAACCACCACAGAATCAGATGCCGCAACAGGTATAGAGGTAACTAATACAACAAATTCCACATCCGTTTGGACTAGAGTTTCGGGATCAACAAACACATGTAATGCTCAGGTGGCTACAGATGAAGCTGAAGCAGCATATAACGAAAACAACACAGACGAAGATTTATGTAACGCATATAAAGAAGCATTAGAAAACCAAATAGCAGAATGTGGCGATGACAATGGAAGTTTACAAGCTATTTTAGATGATTTGGGAGATTGCTCATTAGGTGCAGTTTCAAGTGGGACTTTGAGCGTTTTTACAGGAACTCTTAATATAGAGTTTACACAACAAGATATTACTTTTGAAAACGAAATAATTAGTGTTGAAGGCATAAGCCAAGGCGGAAACTATATGGTTTCATTTCAAGTTACCGAAGGTGAGACAGGTACAGATGTGCTTCAAAATTTTGTACTTACTTTAAACGGAACAGAATATTTTCCATCAACACAAGGGTTTGAAGACTTTACATCAGAAACTACTGTAAGTAGTGGTAATGTTTTACAAGCAACTTTCTTTGGTCTTGTAGAGAGCAGCCAAGGAGCCAATTTAAGCCTTACACAAGGTATGGTTGAGGTGACATACTAAAAGCCCTCTTCTAAGAAGACTAATTCATAATTATCCTAAAAGGAATATTAAAACAACAGGAATAGTATTGGTTCTGTCTCTTATACACATCTCCGAGCCCACGAGACCGAGGCTGATC
>OJDK01000637.1_pt1 | contig 12518 bp, 6 predicted proteins | sample 1592791 | NCBI WGS metagenome assembly OJDK01 (sample SAMN05416878, study PRJEB24817) | seawater metagenome | isolation source: Sea water | place: Canada:Atlantic | collected 2013-11
GATCTACACGTAAGGAGTCGTCGGCAGCGTCAGATGTGTATAAGAGACAGATTGACAACATTGAAGAAGCCGAAGCCCGTCAACACACCCCGAAGGTAGCGTTTGTCGCGAAGCCAAAAAGCTATGCGGCATCCAGCGGTAAGCAAATCAACGCGGCTGACATCGATGTGCTGGTGCGTGCGCTGTCCATGGGCAAGTTGCACCACGCCATGATGGGCACCGCAGCGGTGGCCATTGCCACGGCGGCAGCGGTTCCCGGTACGCTGGTAAACTTGGCCGCCGGCGGCGGTGAGCGCAATGCGGTCACCTTTGGTCATCCGTCTGGTACTTTGCAAGTCGGCGCTGAAGCCGCGGAGCTCAACGGCCAATGGAGCGCCACCAAAGCCAGCATGAGCCGCAGCGCCCGGGTCCTGATGGAAGGTAATGTCCGGATTCCGGGCGACAGCTTCTGATGCAGGCGAGCCTCATCACAGCTAACGCCATTTCATGTAGATAAGATTAGCCTGAAGGCGTAATCCGACAACGCCACTGTCGGGTTACTGCTTTGCCTCTCTGTGCCCTTGGGGGAACCCGACCTACAACTGTAAAAGCCGCTCAATTAACCACCAGCTACACTTGACCCTCTGCCACCCCGGGGTGACCCTGAACGTCAAGCTATCCAGGGAGGTGCGCACTATGGCCAGCAATACCGATAAGAACGAAAGACCCGATTATGATCAGGTCATTCAGGACATCGTCGACTACGTTCGCGATTACACCATCGAATCGGAAGAAGCCTGGCAAACCGCCCATTATTGTTTGCTCGACACCCTGGGTTGCGGGCTCCTTGCCCTGCGTTTTCCGGAATGCACCAAGCATCTTGGCCCGATAGTGGAGGGCACCATGGTGCCTCATGGCGCTCGGGTTCCCGGCACCCCGTACCGCCTGGATCCAGTAAAAGCCGCTTGGGATATCGGCTGCATGGTTCGCTGGCTTGATTACAACGACACCTGGCTTGCTGCAGAGTGGGGGCATCCATCGGATAACCTCGGTGGCATTCTGGCCGTAGCCGATTATCTCTCGCAAAAACGGGTAGCGAACGGAGAGCCGCCCTTGGCCATGAAGGCTGTTCTGGAAGCGATGATCAAGGCCCATGAAATTCAGGGCGTGCTGGCACTGGAAAATTCCTTTAATCGTGTCGGTCTGGATCATGTGCTACTGGTGAAGGTCGCCTCTACCGCTGTGGTGTCTCACCTTATGGGCGCCAACCGGGAGCAGATGCTCTCTGCCGTCTCCCATGCCTGGGTGGATGGTCAGGCATTGCGTACGTATCGCCACGCTCCCAATGCCGGCTCACGAAAATCCTGGGCAGCGGGGGATGCCACCAGCCGGGCGGTGCGCCTTGCGGATATTGCCTTGCGCGGCGAAATGGGAGTTCCGGGCGCGCTCAGCGCGCCCCAGTGGGGCTTTTATGATGTGCTGTTCAGCAAAACCAACCAGGACCAAGCCATCAAACCGGAAGATAAGCGCCAATTCAGCTTCCAGCGCGATTATGGTTCCTACGTGATGGAAAATATCCTTTTCAAGATTCGCTTTCCGGCCGAGTTTCACGCGCAAACGGCATGCGAGGCAGCGGTATTGCTTTATCCTGAGGTAAAAGATCGCCTGGATGATATCGAAAAAATCGTCGTAACCACCCATGAATCAGCCATCCGCATCATTTCCAAAGAAGGCCCCTTGGCCAACCCGGCAGACCGCGATCATTGCCTGCAATACATGATCGCCGTGTCGTTAATCATGGGCGACCTCAGCGCGGAACATTACGAAGATGGCTTCCATGCCAACAACCCCATGATCGATACGCTGCGCAATAAAATGGAGGTCGTGGAAAGCGACGATTACACCCGCGATTACCTGGACCCGGAAAAACGCTCCATCGCCAATGCCATACAAGTGTTCTTCAGCGATGGCACAAAAACGGAGCTGGCTGACGTGGAATACCCCATTGGACACAGGCGCCGTCGAGAGGAGGGTATTCCCGTTCTTAAGAACAAATTCCACCAGAATTTGCTGACCTGCTTCCCGCCAGCCAAAGCAGAGCGGATCTTCGACGCCAGCCAAAGCCACCAGTCTCTGGCCTCCGTGCCGGTGCACGAATTCATCGGCACCCTGACGCTATACCCCCATCAGTAGGCGCGTCGCTCGGGGCGCGGTCCTATGCTCCAACCTTTCCCTTCACAAATCTGTTGTGGGAGCTTGCCTTCAAGCGAAACCGCAAAGTAGACACTCAGCCTGGCCCTTTGTGTGCAACAGCAATCTATCCCTCCAAACCAAGACGCATGAAACATATAGAAGTGGGGCATTACGGGCCTGTCTGTGCACTTTGGTAACAAGCTATTTTCACTGTAACGAGTACAAGCATGCATAAGCGTGTAGACGTGATGTATACAATCCATAAGATACTGATATTTAAAGATTATTAATCACAGCACAGCGCGCTGATTATGTTAACAAGTGTTGCCATTCGTTTAGCTGCTGTGTAGCCTTGTGACTAAAGATGAATAAACTCGGCCAAAGTGGTTAATCACGGATCGGGTTGATATAACAAGAAATCGAGGTCACACAGTGCGCCCAAGATACCTACCCACCAACCTGTTGTTGGCCGCGACCCTCACGCTGGGCGCAGCTCAGGCGCAGGCGCTCACCGAGCTCAGCGATGACTCTCTGTCGGATGTACAGGGGGCAGGTTTTGCTTTCGCGCTCGATAATTTCAGCATGCGCTTTGCCCCGGAAAGCTTTATCGAGCTGACTGGCGCGACAGTTAACGGTGTCGGCTGGCAGCGGGGCGACGCCCGTTATTATGGTTTGTCCATGACAAATGGGGCCGAACCCGGCGGCACGGATTGGTATGCCACTTTAAATGGAGGTACGGGTGCTTGTGGCGGGAGCGGCACTTACGGCAATACTTTTCTCGCCTGCCCACTCGGGAACGGTAACAGCCTGAGTGCTGGGGTGACGCCCAATCAATATGGCATCGGCGCCATGGCTTCGATTTACGACCCCTACGTAATGCGTGTTTTTGACTACGAGGGTTACGATTTTCAAGGTAATTATCTCGACGGATCTGCCGGCAATGAAAAACCCACCATCCTTGAGCTTATCGGTCCCAGCCAAACAGAAGATTGGCGTTGGAGTTTCTGGGGCGAACTGGAGGTAGATCGTGTGGCTGGCGATCCTAGCGCAGCTATCGGTGCGCCAAACTGCTCGTCAGGTGGGGCAGGCTGTGCTGACTTTCTGCAAAGCCAGACGATCATTCATGGCAAACCCACAACCGCTGATGGCAAGCCCGCCATTTTGCGGCTCATGCAAACGGAAAATACGGCGGATAATACCTTGGGTATTACCTACCAGAGCGCGCTTTCCGGCGACTTTCGTTTTTCTGTCCGCCAAAAAGACACCGGGGCATTAGCGGATACCCTTCATAACGTCCCGGACTTTGATGATGCCGAAGGCATGTATTTCAAGAATGTGGATGCTTTTCTGCCGCTTGGAACGCTGCACTATCAAGCGCTTACACTGAATGCCGTCAGGGATGGCTCCGGTGACGCCACTGGCGATTTCATCATCGAGTTGACACAAATACCCGACATCCCCGAAATCTATAACAATTTTTATTGTGGTGATGTCGGAAATGCGGGGGATTGTGCCCTAAATGCGGATGGCGGTATTCAAAGCCCGAATGAAGACACGCGTGGCTACGTTCGATGGGGGGATTTTGACAGCGTTAATATCGCCACAGGGGCCGGGCTTCCGTCTGCAACAGCAACAGATAACGGCATCTATTTTGTGAACCCGACGGCCGCAACACCGGTCACCAATTTGGGTATTTCGCGCATCGAAGGCATGCGTATCCACCACATGAAAATCACCACCTTGGGGGCGAACTAATGATGGGAAGAATCCGCATTTCACCCGTTACGCCCCAGTGCCGTGGGAGCGGTCGTTCGGCCGCGAAAAAATTCTTGTCATTCTTCGCCTTAATTGTAGGAACTTGCTTGCACGCGACCCCGGCCACCGCCCTGGAAGTCATGGATGACTCGGAAATGGGTGCTGTTACCGGGCAGAGAGGCATTCTTGCTAGCTTCCAGTATTACTACAACAGCAGCCCGGCAGAAGCTAACCTGGGTGCACCACTGTCTATTTGTGATAGCCCGAATGGTGGTAGCAGCCTGGCAAACATGAACTGTCGCTTCGGCCTTCAGTTGAAGAATCGTGAGAGCGAGTGGTTGGTCTTTAAAAACGGTCACGCGTCTATAGATCTTCGGCGGTTGGCGATCGATGCATCCTTGTTGGGCGACTCCCTCGGCGGCAGTGCTTCTTATCATGGTTACTTTAACGAGAATAAGTTCACCGACCAGGATGGCACTACCTGCCTGCTACCCAGTGGAGATTGCTCCAATGGCGCCGCATCAGGGTTGGCAGAGATGCCAGGCCTTCGCCTGAGTTATCCGGAAGGGGGAGCCGATGGCATTGAATTCAATGACGTGCGCTTCGGCATTTATTTCGAGGGGCTGGCAGTGGAGCCAAACGCGCTGGTGCCAAGCGGTAATGGTTGGGAAGGCAACAATAACGGTTCCTTCATGGGGCTGAATATAGCAGATAACAATGGCCACCAAGCGGGGATCGCATTTGGTGGTGATTTTTACCTTTACGGTTATTAGGCGGCGGCTCCACACGGTGAATGCTATGCGTTTAAAGACAATGAAGAAGAATAAAAAGCCGCAGATGCTTTTTGCCGTTGCGCTGTTTTGGCCTTTCAGTGGGTATGCACTGGAAGCACTTACCGAAAATGAAATGGGCGCAGTGCAGGGTCGTGACGGTGTGACCATTGGCTTGGAAGTACCTCAAGGCCAAGCAATAACGGCTGAGCATATTCGTTGGGAAGTGGATCAGGGTAAAGTCGATTCAAACAGTGACTCACTGCAGAACCATTTGATCATCGGTGGAACAGATATTGATGCTCAGCAATTCGCAATAAAGCCGATCAACCTGGATGGCACTGCGGGAAGTCAGGCACTGAACTTTGCCCTAGCGATCGATTCGTATACCAATGACGAGGGCAGAGCAGGCCTGGGGCTTGATGCGACTTGGAACCGCATGCGTGTTCAGATGGACAGCGTGTCAGTCACTGATACATCCCGCTCTTTCGGCGCTCTGGCACTGGATGCGGGTGGTCGTTTTGCCGTATTTGGTGATGGCGGTTTCGCTAACTCATCGCCCACCGCCGATCAGGCAAGAGTGATCGTTAACGTCGGGGATATTGATAACACCGACCCGGATCCGAATACGTGGACCATGGCTCAGCCTGGCCGCCTGTTTTATCGAATGGGGCCAGCAGGCACCACTGAAGTACAGCTGGATAACCTTGGTTTTCTGTTTGACATGCACCAGGGAACGGTAGGCGTGAATTCTGATGGAATTGTAGTGAGCAGCGCGCCGGGCTCACGTACTGATTTAAATCTTACTTTCGATATTCTTGCCAATGTTGGCAATGACACGTCAACGGCTTTCCAGTTCAATGAAAACTCCATCCCTATGCTTCTGTTTGGCTGGCGCGGCGGGATCGAAGATTTTGATTTGCAGCTGCGCCCCCAAGGAACCTGGCTCCCTGATAGTGGAGCTTTCACCCAGGGGCTAACCGCTTCATTAGGTTTTGACCTGGCCGATAACTTTCAGTTTGTGATTGGCGAAGCAAGATACGAAGATGCTGGCAACCACGGCCAGTCATACTTGGAGTTTTCAAGGCCGATTAGCATGCCCACCACGCTTGGCCAGACCCGCAAAGACCTTGAGTTCGGCTACCTAACCTTGGATACCGTCTCGGCCGGTCACCAAAGCGTTGGCGGCATTTGTTTTGGCGGCATTAATACTTACGGCAGCACGCCATCAAGCTGCTCAAGCGCAACGGGCGGCGTACTGCCAACAGAGCTGCTGGAAATTGCTCCCTCAGACACAGGCCTTGCCATTATTAACCGCGAGTGGGGGCTTCACGCCTACTCTTCCAGGGTTGTGTATCGAGATGGGGTTTCCGCACTCAATAAAGTTGACGAAGGTTGGGCGCTGATCTACACCTTGGGTGATATCAGTACCAACTGGTATCTCTATCCGCAAGCAGGGGATGGCTCAACAGCGAGCTCACCCGGTTTTAACATGGATGTGCTGGTGGCGATCCAGACAGAAGGCGGGGCAGATGCAAATGGGCGACCAGACCGATCACGCTGGGAAAACGGCACCCACTTGATGATCGGTGATACGGACTTCCAAACCAGCTACCACGATATAGGCAACCCAACCGATGATGGTCTTGCCATTGGTCTCATGGGGGCAGACCTTCTGTTTGCGACCAATGATATGGGGGTTGGTCTCTCTGTTGGTTCCGGACTTAACCTGACTTCCAGCGAAACACGTGTACAGCTGCGTGGCATGTTCGGTGGTGGCGACATCCCCCTGATGGAGTCTCCGGTTTACGGCAGTTACATCGATATGAACCTGGAGATGGATGACTTCGTCTTCAAGCTTTTCCCCTCCTTGAATGGCGATGCAATTAATTTTGGCGGTTTCCTGAGCTTTGCGAGTTTGAATGATATTGCCGGTAGCGAAATCGTGGGCCATGAAGATGGCACCTATATTTCGTTTGCAGAACCCAATCTCAACAAGCTTGATGTGGATGTGCGTCTCGCAAATATCACCGGTGACATTGAAATTCCCTCAGAGCTCATCCTCTCAGGAGGCGGGGGGAAGATTGATCTGCTACCAGTGTCAGAAGCAGGTAAGCCCAAGCTCCGAATCGAAACCAATATGAATATCGGTTCTTTGGCGTGTAAACCTGGAAACCGAAGCGGCGGCTCATGTAATGCGGGAGGGGAAGGAGACCCTTTGATGATTGGTCAGATCGAATTCGGCGGCAAGGATCTGGGGTCTATGATCATTCCCGCGGCGAAAATTTATACATCTCTGACACTGGAGCAGCAGTAGCCATAATGGCCACTGCTGCCAATGTAACGTTGAGTGGTACTTATAATGAAAATGATAAATAGCTCAGCAATAAAGGACATTATCCCGAGTGCCTCTCGGTATTTTTTGGTGACATGTGCATTATTTTTTCCTCATGCTGCTTTTTCCATGGTGGAGCTTGGGGATGAAAAACTGTCTCAGGTGACGGGGCAGGCATTGTTACAGATGGGGAAGACAAATCCTGGTGAGAATGGAACAGACATAAATGGGCCGACTTTTTATAAGGCAGGCTTGGATGCGATGCTTGATATTAATTTGAATATTGAAAAAATGCAGCTAGGATGTACATCTGGTGCTATTAATGGAAACCACTGCGATATTGATATTGACCACCTTAGTCTCAGTGGGGATTGTGCTAACAGACCTGATTGCTCAGCCACCCTCGTTCGTCCATTTTTTGAGTTCGCAGTTAAGAACGATCACCAAAAAACATTGCGCGAAGTTACGGGTATGAGACTTAGTGCGGAACAGGCGTTTGGTTTGTTGACGGCTGGTACAGAAAATAGTGGAAGCCCAAATGGGATTAATGCCCTTTCCGGTTACATGGTCGCTCAGTCTGATAACTCAGGAATGGTTAAGGGTTATGCTAGGACAGAGGCTGCGTACTATGATGCGGCTGCTTACCCTTTAACAGGAAAGATTATCGCTCTTGGCTTAGCTGAGGTTGATTTTGAGACAACAAATGGAGGATTTTGGATACCAGAAATTAATGATTCTGAAATCACTAATAACCTATATTTTGAGGCTCCGGCACTGGTCGTCAATGGGCGCCGTCTTTCGAGTGTTTCCCTGAATGACGGTGAATCTGTTTTTACTGGCTTGCCAGATCTTAAGCTTAATCCGGAGTACAACCCAGCAACAGGTACTTTTACACCTGGAGCGGGTACGCCGTTACAAACCCAAGGTGGGCCTTTGACGGCGAAAGTTACAGGCTGCGACAATACGGTTTTTTTTATTCCAGCATGCATCGCTGCGCCTACTGGGCGTGAATTCACTAACGTACGTATGGAAGGGCTAACCACAGGAATCAATGTCGGAATTACGTTTGAACAAGCTCTTGGATATATTCATAAGATAAAGGTAGATGATTCACCTTTTTATCTAGGCTTTCAAAAGGAGGCGGTGAAATGGCCGGACTCTAATGTTGTTGATGTGGCTCAGCAAGGGTGGTGGATGTCGTTTTCTGATCCCGTCGATATTGGTTATGTCAATCCTCAAGATACAATTGATTTGGGCTCCTCAGAAATAGGCCCTGATTTCTTTCCCCAGTTACAAACTGCAATATCTTCGTATATTACTAACCACCCAGCTACAAGTAGTGATGTCGCGGCAATTTTTACAGGCGAGGGAATGGATGTTGATGCTGGCACCATTAATTTATCAAATTCGCCCCTTTATCTGGGGTTAAGCGATTTGCAATTGAGCGGGCAAAACTTTACGCCCAACTGTTACGGTTCAGCCAAATTCTGCTAACTGAAAATCACTTCGGGGCACGCATAGTTTAGAAGGGGGCTTGCAGCAAGCCGGGTTCTTGCCTGATAGTTGGGCTGCTCATGAGGACAGCGCTATAAGGTCATGGAAACGCAAGGAGGCTTCCCATAACCCGTGCTCGCTATACTCAACTATCCCTGGATACCACGCGTACTATCACTGTATTTGTCGCTGCGTGCGGCGCGCCTTTCTTTGTGGCAGACACCGTTATTCTGGCGAGGATTACGAGCATAGCCGGCAGTGGGTAGTGGAGTGCTTGGCGGTGTTGGCTGACGTTTTTGCGATTGACTTCTGTGGCTATTCAGTCATGTCGAATCATTACCACCTTGTCGTCCGAATCAGCGGTATTTGCAGGACTCCCGCAACCCTCTCCCCACACAGCTTTCCCTTCTGTCGCCGCCATACGACGCTTAGGCTTGTCCTGGTGTCTCTGTAAGCTGGCAACATTGCTGGGGTTCGCTTGCAAGCAAGTTCCTACAGTTCAGGTCACTGCAACCGCCGCTTCAGCCCCTTCATCGCCAACACCCGTGTACTGATCTCTTCAATCGAAAGCTCTGTCGCATCCAGATACGGAATATTGTGCTTGTTGTACATGGCTTCCAGAGCCCGCAACTCCATGTCGCATTGGCGTGGGGAGGCATATTTGCTGCCGGCTTTGCGTTCGCTGCGGATGGCGCTGAGGCGGTCGGCGTCGATGGTGAGGCCGAACAGTTTGTGCTTGTGCTCGACCAGCACTTTTGGCAGGCGCAGGTCATCGAAGTCGTCTTCGGTGAGCGGGTAGTTGGCGGTGAATAGCCCGAACTGCAGTGCCAGATAGAGGCAGGTGGGAGTTTTGCCGGAGCGGGAGACGCCAATCAGGATGATGTCGGCCTGATCATAGTGGCGAGTCCGGGCGCCGTCATCGTTATCCAGGGCGAAATGCACCGCGTTGATGCGGATACGGTAGGACTCTGCGTCACGGATGGCGTGGCTCTGGTTGATCTTGTGGTTGGAGCGCACACCCAGTTCATCTTCGAGGGGCCGCAGGAAGGCGCCGAACAGGTCGAGAATCAGGGCATCGCAGCCATGCAAGATGGTGCGGTGATCGATATTCACCAGGGTGGAGAATACGACGGGCTTGGCGCCGTCCTCCTTCGCTGCTTTGTTGATGCGGGCCACCGCTTCCCGGGTTTGCTCATCGGACTGGACAAAGGGCAGGGTGACCTGAATAAATTCGATACCCCCGAACTGGCTGAGCATGCTGTGGCCCAGGGTTTCTGCGGTAATGCCGGTGCCGTCGGATAGGTAGAACGCGGTTCGTTTCATTGGGGCTGCCGTTTCCTTTGCGGTAGGAGCGGCGCTTAAGCCGCGAATGGTCTTGGCAGGGTATGCCTCAAGCCATCCGCAGCTCAAATGCCGCTTCTACGGGGTTAAGCCTTTGTTTTGAATGGCCCAGTCTAGACCCTGTATTGTTGTGCGACCAGTGCTATCTATGTGCATTGGGTGACTCGAAAAGCCTGCATTGTCTAGATAAGACGCAAGTTCTACACTGCAGGCAACCATTCTGCGCAAACCAAAATACCCCTGCTATTTCAATGGGATAGTGTTCCTTGGCCGTGTGCCTTGAGGGTTTAGGCCAAGTATTGACCAAAGTCGTGTCTAAATACCGGCCAAATCTGAAAGAGGGGCAGGCAAACTGTTTCGGTTTTGAGTAGAATGTCGGCTCGATTTGATCCGGCACCTTGTGCGGCGCTGTCGTGACAGCGTTATTAGCACAATTTGGCACAAGGTGTGCCGACCTGCTTTGGCCAAAAAACCAACCGGTAATACGTAAAAGGAGACGACCTTGGCGGAATATGTAGTCTGGTTTCAGGACCTGGGAAAAGATGACGTTGAGCATGTAGGTGGCAAGAACGCATCCCTGGGCGAAATGATCAGCAATCTGTCTGCGGCGGGTGTCTCCGTTCCGGGCGGGTTTGCCACTACCGCTGAAGCCTTCCGTGAGTTCCTTGAGCACAACAACCTGACTCAGAAAATCAACGAAGCGCTGTCGGCGCTGGACGTTGAAGACGTGGTCGCGCTGGCGAAAACCGGCGAAGAGATCCGCCAGTGGGTTGTTGATGCACCTTTCCAGCCTGCGCTGGACAAGGCCATTCGTGATGCCTACGCCGAAATTGGCGAGGGTAACGCAGACTTGCCGGTTGCGGTGCGCTCTTCTGCGACGGCAGAAGATCTGCCCGACGCGTCGTTTGCGGGCCAGCAGGAAACCTTCCTGAATATTCGTGGCGTGGACAGCGTCATGATTGCGGTGAAAGAGGTGTTTGCCTCCCTGTTTAACGACCGTGCCATCAGCTACCGCGTCCACCAGGGTTTTGACCACAAATTGGTGGCGCTCTCTGCCGGTGTGCAGCGCATGGTGCGCTCCGAAACTGGTGCCGCTGGCGTTATGTTCTCCATGGATACCGAATCTGGCTTTAAGGATGTGGTGTTCATTACCGCGTCTTACGGCCTGGGTGAAATGGTCGTTCAGGGTGCGGTTAACCCTGATGAGTTTTACGTTCACAAGAAAACCTTGCTGAACAAGAAGCCAGCTGTGCTGCGCCGTAATCTGGGCAGCAAGATGCAGAAGATGATCTACGGTGCCGAAGGCAGCGCGGGCAAGTCCGTTGAAATCGTGGATGTGGATAAAGAAGAACGTATTCGCTTCTGCCTGACTGACGAACATATCGAGAACCTGTCGCGCCAGGCGATTGAAATCGAGAAACATTACGGCATGCCCATGGATATCGAGTGGGCGCTGGATGGCGATGACGGCAAGCTGTACATCGTTCAGGCTCGCCCTGAAACCGTGAAGAGCCGCTCTGACGTGAACGTGATGGAGCGCTACCTGCTTAAGCAGACAGGCAAGGTACTGGTTGAAGGTCGTTCCATTGGCCAGCGCATCGGTGCGGGCAAAGTACGTGTGGTAACCAGCATCAAGGAAATGGACAAGGTCCAGCCTGGCGATGTACTGGTAACCGACATGACCGACCCGGACTGGGAACCGGTGATGAAGCGTGCCGCCGCCATTATCACCAACCGTGGCGGGCGCACCTGCCACGCGGCGATCATTGCCCGTGAGCTGGGCGTGCCAGCTATCGTGGGTTGTGGCGACGCCACTGATATTCTTAAAGATGGCCAGGAAGTCACGGCTTCCTGCGCAGAAGGCGATACCGGCAAGATCTACGAAGGTCAGCTGGAGTTTGATATTCAGCGTAACTCCATCCAGTCCATGCCCAAGCTGCCGTTCAAGATCATGATGAACGTGGGTAACCCGGATCGGGCCTTTGATTTCGCCGGCCTGCCGAACCAGGGCGTGGGCTTGGCCCGCCTGGAATTTATCATCAATCGTATGATCGGCGTGCACCCCAAGGCGCTGCTGAACTACGATTCCATGCCCAAAGACGTGAAGCAGAACGTGGACAAGCGGACTGCCGGTTATGGCGATCCAGTCGATTTCTACGTGGAGAAGCTGGTCGAGGGCGTTTCTACACTGGCGGCCGCGTTCCACCCGGAGAAGGTCATCGTGCGTCTGTCGGACTTTAAGTCCAACGAATACGCCAACCTGATCGGCGGCAAGCTCTACGAGCCCGAGGAAGAGAACCCGATGCTGGGCTTCCGCGGTGCCAGCCGTTACATCAGCGAAAATTTCCGCGACTGTTTCGAGCTCGAATGCCGTGCCATGAAGAAAGTCCGTGATGAAATGGGCTTTACCAACGTTGAACTGATGGTGCCGTTTGTTCGTACCGTGGGTGAAGCGGAGCAGGTTATTGACCTGCTTGGCAAAAACGGCCTCAAGCGTGGCGAGAACGGTTTGCGTGTCATCATGATGTGTGAGCTGCCGACCAATGCCTTGCTGGCCGATGACTTCCTGCAGCACTTTGATGGGTTCTCTATTGGTTCCAACGACCTGACTCAGCTGACGCTGGGCCTGGATCGGGATTCCGGTATCGTGA
>OJDK01000642.1_pt1 | contig 12378 bp, 5 predicted proteins | sample 1592791 | NCBI WGS metagenome assembly OJDK01 (sample SAMN05416878, study PRJEB24817) | seawater metagenome | isolation source: Sea water | place: Canada:Atlantic | collected 2013-11
CGGTCTCGTGGGCTCGGAGATGTGTATAAGAGACAGAAAAAAAGGTGCTATTATCAAAAAATAGCACCTTTTTTTTTATTTAACTTTTAAAGGTTTCACTAAGACTTTAAAAAATCTAGTAAAATCTTATTTAATTCTTCTGTATGTGTCATGTTTAGACCATGTGGTCCGTTTTCAATAACTTCATATTTACTATTGGAAATACCTTTGGCAGCTTGATCACCAGCAGTTGCTTTAGGCACAATGTTATCTGCATCGCCATGTACTACCAAGGTGGGAATATCCACATTTTTTAACTCTGATCTAAAATCTGTTTCTGCCCAAGCTTTTGCCGCTTGTATCGTGGCTATTGGTGAAGCATGGGATGCTATGGTCCAATCGTAATGTAATTGTGCGTCGCTTACAGTTTTATTATCTTCAGAATAATTATAGAAATTCTTATGAAATCCTTGAAGAAAATCAACTCTGTCTTCTTGTAATGCATCCATAATTCCTTCTAAATCTTTTTGTGGAACTCCAGATTGATTGTCATCTTTCTGTGCTACCAAAGGAATGATAGAACTGATTAATGCAACTTTGGAAATGTTGTCAGTACCATAATCCGTGCAATAGCGAACAACTTCACCGCCTCCCATAGAAAATCCTACTAAAACAACATCTTTTAATTCCAGTTGAGTGATAATTGCATTAAGATCTGAAGCTAAAGTTGAATAATCATAACTTCTAAAAGGAGCAGAGGAGTTTCCAAATCCACGACGATCGTAAGCAATACATCTATAACCAGCTTCTGCAATCGCCCAAACCTGTTGTTCCCAAGCTCTATGGCTTAAAGGCCAACCATGGATTAATATTACAGGCTGTCCTTGTCCATAATCTTCAAAAAATAAGTCTATATTTTGTGTTTCTGTTTCGTTTGTTAAAAATGGCATATATAATTTTTTATTGGTGATTATCCGAATCTTCTAAATGATCGTTGTGACCACTTCCTTGGCTGTAAATTTGGTTTTCTTCATCCTTCAAATTGGTCTTATTTCTATTTTTAGGCAAGTCTCTACCAGGAACATCCAAATCTTTTCCTGTAAAATCTACCTCTTTGGTTCTATTTTTTAATTGCTCGTCGTCACCTTGTTCATCTTCCTTCTGTTCAATAATTCTATCCATTAGCTCAGTTACATCATCCATTGTTACCTCTGGATCATATTCTAAATCTTCGGAATTTTTCTTAGGTTTATTTTTATCATTTTTCATATTATCTTCCATAATTATTTATTTTGAATGTTATTCCAAATTACACTTAAAGCAGAATTTCTCTTAACTTATATGGATTAGATTTTTGTTCTATTAAGTATTAACAGTTCTTTGATAAAAAATTTAGAATGAAACGATTATCTTAAGACCTATGAAATCTAGTAAATTTATAATTTTAAAAATCTTGATTCTATTTTTGCTTTTCAATTGTGGAGGAGCAAAAAGTGAAGCTGAACTTGCCAAAGAGAATCGTGATTATAATAATCTGAAAGCCTTAGTCGACACAAAAGCTATTAACTTTAAAGCAAAGGCTTCATTTCCTATGCAGTCTAATGCTGTCGTTAATGTTACTACTGCTTTGTTGAGAACTACTGGTAGCAATGGCTCACGGCAAGATTTAACAGGTAATGGAGATTATATAAAAGTGATTAAGGACTCTGTCTCTGGAGATTTAGCATATTTTGGGGAACTACGTGTTGCTGGTTATGCATCAGCTAACGACGCTGGTATTAAATTTAATGGAGAACCTATAAATTATGTGGTTTTAGAAAATGATAAAAAGAAAGATGTTACCATTAAATTTAAAATTAAAAACAGAAATGAACAATTCGATGTGGTGATGGTGCTTTTCCCAAATAAAAGTGCCAATGTCTCTATTTATAGTGCCAATAGAACAGGGATTCGTTACAGCGGAACTATTGAGTCGGTAGATGTAGATGAAGATCTATAACTTTAGTTCTTATAGTTATAGCTACTGCTAACTATTTTAGAATTAAAGTTAATTTTTTAAAATGAATATTTGAAACAATAATCTAAAATACGTTTTAATGTAGGTTAACGTAGAATTGCCTAATTATAAATTTAGTTAGAACATTTCTATTTTTCTACTCATGTTTTTTTGTTTTTATCTATAATAGCTTCTACTAGATCCTTTAGTACAAGCACAATTACTTGCACTTTGTAGTAAATCTAAACCTATAGTTATCATATGGGTACCAGAATTATATCCTGCTAATTCGTTTATGGTTAGTTGGTATGAATAAGCAAAATAAAAGTTATTATACATTACTCCAGCCATTGGACCTACATTTAAGGGGTCAAAAAATTGATCATTCAAAAATCTGTAAGAAGCACCTACCCAATAATAATCACCCATTCTTGTAAATTTTCTAACTTTAAAATTAACGTCTGTACTAGATCGGTTATCACTATCGAACAACTGAAAGAATAAAGAAGGTTCAAACTCAATATCTTTATTTTTCTTACTGTTTAATACTATTCCTGTGTAAAATTGATAATTTAATAATTGAGAAGGTTCAACACCTTCAAAATCTTTAATATCTTTTGAAACTAAATTGTTGGCATTGGCACTAAAATAGAATCCTTTATTTCTATATAATACACCTGCATCAAAATTATTATTTGACACACCTCTATCATCAGTAATAGCCGGATCTATAATTGGTATTTCGTAAGTGGGATCAAAATCTTCTATGGCAATTCTAAAGTTATTTATATTGTAAGATATTCCTAGCGACAAGTATTGTTTCGACTTAAAATCTAGTATTAAGTGATGGGCAAAAGAAAACTTAATACCTTTTTGCCTTGTGTTTCCATTCTTATCATTATAGGCTGAAAGCCCAACACCACTACGATTAGATATTCTGAAATCTGCATAGATAGACTGATTGTCTGGTGCATTTTTAATGCCAACCCATTGCGTTAAACCATTAGCTCTAATTTTAAGGTTATCACCAATACCTGCATATGTTGGTGATATAACAAAATCATTATCTGCAAGATATTGGGTCCAGACAGGTAAGTTTAATTCTTGGCCATAGCCAAAGGACATGACCAAGAAAAGTATATATAGTGTTAAGTTTTTCATTCTAGTAGGTTTTAATGAATTAATTATCTGTACAATGTAAAGTGACCGACAAATTCCTTATCAACCACAGGGTCATTAGTTTGTACCACAAACCAGTAATCTCCTGTTGGTAAATTAGTTCCGTTATACTTACCATCCCAAACTTCACCAACACGATATGTAGCAACTTTACGACCGTATCTATCAAAAATGTCAAAAGTTAAATTTGGGTAGTTTTCTACACAACCTGGCGCCCAAGTATCGTATTCACCGTCACCATTTGGTGTAAACCAATTTGGGATACAGATATCAACAAATTCTAATTCAACTTGTGCTGTAGCTTCACAACCGCTGCTGTCTGTTACTGTTACAGTATATAATCCACTCTCTGTAATCATATAGGTGTAAACATCTCCATAATCCTCTCCATTCATAGTGAATTGATAGTCACCAGCACCTCCAGAAGCTGTAGCAATAAACTCATTGATTTCGCCTTCTGTTAAAGTTAAAGTGATAGGCTCATAGCTTTCTATATTAAATAATTCTGTTCTTTGTATACAGCCATTAGTGTGTCTTACATCTATGTAATGATCATTTCCTACGGGAACATTGCTAAATACATTACTTGGTTGGTATACTCCACCATTTAATGAATAATCTAATTCAGCAGGATCATTAGAATCATCTACTATAACCGTAACTAAATTACCTTGTGAATTGTTATCACATACATAATCTACAACAACTTCTGGATTAATATTTACAGCTTCAGGAAATGTAATGTTCCATTCCGATTCACAACCTTGAGCATCTCTTATGAATACTAAATGATCACCTCCTGATAAATCCGTAAAATCAAATTGAGTTTGTGTAGGGCTACCAAAAGTATATGGCCCATCGTAATCATCTAAGCTTACGCTATAAGGTAATACACCACCAGAAATATCTATACTAAACTCTCCATTGGCATCCCCTTCACATACTTCCGGAAATAAAGAATCGGCAACAATTGAAATTACAACTGGCACTGGCTCAGTAACCGTAAAATCAAGTAATAAATAACAACCCAATTCATCTTGAACAATTAAATCATAAGTTCCAGGTGCTAAGTTTTCAAATATATTGGTGTCAAAAAACTGATCGAGTTGAGGTGAAATGGCATATTTAATAATGCCTGTACCACCTGTTGCAGTAATTTCAACAGCACCATCATCGTTACCACTACAAGTTACATTGCTCACACTTAAAGTTGCTTGGAGTGGGTTAGTAGGTTCAGAGATGGTAACAGGTGTTGAAGCTGAATTACAATCTTCACTCTCAACCATCACAACATAATCACCAGCAATAAGTTCCGTAAATACACCTGGCGTATTTTGGGTTGCTGGTATGGTATTTCCAAGTCCATCTTGCAATGTGTAAATATAGTTTCCTAAACCACCTTGCGCCTCAGCTGTTATTGCACCAGTATTATCACCTGTACAGTTAATAGTTGCGTTAATGAGCTCTAAGTTTAGTTCTAACGGAGGGATTTCGTCAATGGTGATTTCGTTAGATACATTAAAGAAACAACCATTGGCATCTCTTACATAGTAACTATATGTTCCAGCTGGTACAGAAAAAGTAGTTGAACTTACAAACGTACCTAGTGTAGGTGTAAAACTTGGGTTATCACTATAAGTATATGGCCCAGTACCACCAGAAGCACTCAAGGTTAACGTTGCATCTGTTTGGCAAGTAGGTGTTGTGTTAGCAACCAAATCTACATCAATTTCCGTTGGTTCACTAATTACAATATCAACTGAGTTCATACTACAGTTATAACCATCTGTTATAGTTACATTATAAGTTCCTGCACCTAAATTCGTAAATACATTTGAGGTTTGAGGTCCTGAAGAACTCACAGTTGGAGACGTTGTATTTAACGTATAGGTATAATTGCTGCCTTGGCCACCAGTAACATTATCAATAGTTATTGTTGCGTTTTGATCTCCAAAACAAGACAGTAGCGTAGTGTTAGGTGTGAATGTAGCGTCTATTGGAGTTGGTGTATCTAACGTTATAGTTGTGGATACAACACAACCTTCAGAATCTCTAGCATTTATAGTGTAGGTACCTGCAGATAAATCTGTAAATGTACCGTTGGTTGAATAAGGAACAGAAACACTACCAGTCAATTCATACTCATAACCTCCCCAACCTCCAACTGCAATAGCAGTAATAGTACCTTGGTTGTCGTCACAAGTAACATTTGAGGTTTCTGAAGCAGTAAGTGTCAATGCTTCTGAAGGTGAAGCTATAATAACATTTGATGCAGCAGAACAAAAAGGAGTTGCTGTTTCAGTAATAACAACACTGAACGTTCCGGCTTGCATACCTGTTACAGTTTCAGGATTTGTTGATGTATTTGCATTAACACTTCCAGTAACAGAAACACCTAAATCATCAAATACTTCGTAAGTGTAAGCACCTGAATACCCACTGACATTTATTTCAAAAGAACCATCATTATCTCCAAAACAAGTCACAGAACTATTAGGAGTAGTGGTAATCGTTGGAGTAATTGCTTCTGGCACAATAATAGTCACTTCTTCAAAACAAGAAGTATAATTATCTGTAACAGTTATAGTGTAAGTTCCTGATGGTACACCATTAAAAACATTAGTATTTAAAGTAACTGAAGCAGGATTTGGGTCAATATTGTAAGAGTAAGAGCCAGATCCACCAGAAGTTGTAACAGTTATTTGTCCATCATCATTATTACATGTTGGAATTGCTGTTACATCTGGAGTTATATTCAATGGCGCATTAACATCTACAGACACTAAATTACCACAACCATTAGCATCTTGTATTTCAATAGTATGGGTTCCTGCAAATAAGTTTGAAACAGTGAATGGAGCTGTTTGTGTTTGAAATGCTCCGCCATTAATACTATAACTATAAGGAGCAGTTCCAGCAGTATCTAAAGTCACATCAATTTCGTAATTACCATCGGTTACAACACAAGCATCAGCAACAACAGCCGATATAACAGGAGATGTATCCATTGGTAAAACTACTACTGGACTAGAAACCACACAGCCATAAGCATCTAAAACATGTACATAGTAATTACCAGAGTCCATATTAAATGTATTTGCTGATGCCCATGAAGGATCATTAACAGCTGGCGAAGTTGCGGTTGTTGTAATCTGATACTCATAAGGTGGTGTACCATTTTGTGCAACAGCACTAATCAATCCTGAGTTAGGGTTACAGTTTGCGTTTTGATCTACACTCGTTGCTAATTCTAATAAAAATTGTGATTCGGTTATATTAAAAGTAGAAGTTACGACACCACAACCAGCATTAGGACCAGAAGTTTCACTTATTAAAACATAGTAATTTCCAAAAGGCAATGGACCTAAATCACTAACAGATAAGGAACCTCCGGCTGGTACTGTTCCTGTACCACTATTTCCGGTAGAAGTTTGAGATAAAGAGTCAAATATTTCATAAGAAATGTCTACGGCAGAACTATAAACACTATTAACTGTAAATGAAGCATCTCCATCATCACTTCCTGTACACGTAATATTATCTGAACTTACAGCACTTAACGTTAATGTAGAATTTGTAGGTATTGATGTTGTTGCAGGTTCATAATAACTACATAGTGTGGATTCATCGTAAACTATAAATGTGTAAGTGATTCCTGGTGTTAAACCTGTAAAAGTAGCTGATTGACTACCAGGTGAATCTTCTGGTATCCATGAGCCTGCTGGATTAGGATAAACAGAAACAGGGCCTTGATAAATACTAAAATGAAATGGTCCTGAACTCGCAAGTGTAGTACCAATACTCACAATCGCTTCTCCACCCGTAGCACAATCTACAGTTGTGTCAATATTTATATCTAAATCCGTTGGCGGTGAGGCTACCAATACATCTTGAATCAATATAGAACAACCATTAGCATCAACAATGTTGATTTCATAAAGCCCAAAATCAACAACATCAAAACTTACAGAAGTTGTACCCGAGGCATTAAACTCTGAATTGGAATAACCGTTACTACCTGTAACAAAATAGTTATATGGTGCTGTTCCGCCATTGACACTATTAATTATTATAGAGCCTTGGGATATACCACCAGAAGTACAGGTAATATCAATAGTATCATAATCTACAACTATAGGATCTGGTTGGTTTATTGTTACAGTTTCTGTTGCTGTACAAGAATTGGCATCGGTTAAGGTTACTGTATAGTTACCTGCTGGTAATCCTGAAGTTTGTGTACCGTAGTTGGTACCTGTTGTGTCATTGTTCACACTAATAGTAAATGGAGGTGTACCAACAGAAGTATCTATGGTTACATCTATAGATCCATTATTATCGCTATTACATAAAACTGGTTGTGACTGTGCTACAACACTCAGAGCTGGTAATGATAAGGGGTTTACAGTTATTATGCTAGATTCGGCAATACAACCATTAGCATCAGTAATTTGAAACTGATAAGTTCCTGCTGTTCCAGTATTATAATTGAATGTTGTACCAGTAGAATCTAAATCTGCGTAGGCAGCACCATCAATAGAAACTGCATAAGTGAATGGTGCAGTACCTGATAAGTTTCCAGATATCATTGCATCTGGTGTTGCTGTACAATCTAATCCTTCTGTTAATACAACATTTACTGTTGGAGTAGGGATTGGGTCAATTGTATAGGATTGAGCGTATTCACAATCATTCTCATCTCTAACCTGAAATGTATAAGTTCCCGGTTCTAAACCTGAAAATACATTTGAAGTTTGATATGGTATAACAGAAGTTGCAGGAGCAATAATTTGATATTCAATAACACCTGTTCCTCCTGTAACACTTGTAACTGTTACATCACTAGTCAATGAAGGACAAATTACTGGTGAACTATTAAAAGTCATATCCGTAATTGGATTTAAAGGATCAATTGTAATTTCATTGGTAATAACCGTACAATTGTTTGCGTCTCTAATAGTTACTGTATAAGTTCCTTGAGTTAACCCGGAAAATGTATTTCCACCTTGAAAATTTACACCATCTAAGCTATAAGTGTAAGGTGCATCACCTCCTGTGACACCTGTTATGGTTATTGTTCCATTAGAAATACATGTATAAGGAGCGGTTAATTCAGCAGTACCTGATATTGCGGTATTAGCTGTTATTGTTACAGTTTGTGCATTTGTAGCACACACTGAACCACCAGCAGTATATTGTATTACTACATCATAATCACCTTCTGTCAATCCTGTAAATACTGATGAGTTTTCAAATGTTGAGCCTCCATCAATACTATATTCTATACTGTTTCCATTAGGGTTGGTAACATTTATGTCAATTGTGCCTGTATCACCAGTTCCGCCACATAGAATATCTGTAGTAGAAATATTAAAATCTGGCTGTGGTATTGGGTTTACCGTAATTGAAGTAGATGCTGAACAGTTATTGGCATCAACCACTGTAATATCATAAGTTCCAGATGTTGTCACAATTATTTCAGGAACAGTTTGAAAATCCGTAGCACTATTCACAAAGTAGAAGTAAGGAGGTGTTCCTCCCTCTGGATAAACGGTAATTTCACCATCTGTACATGTCAACGGTACAGTTATAGCCGCAGTTACGCTTAAAAGTGGAGGTTCAACAATTGTTACATCTTCAGAATAAGTACAACCATCTTCTGATGACACTGTTGCTGTATAAGTTCCTGGGTTTAAATTAGCAAATGTGTAATCTCCATTACTTATAGGACCAACACTGTTAACCAATGTTCCACCATTATATAGTTCATAAAAATATTGAGGTTCAATATCATTTGCTGCTAATTGAATACTTCCCAAATCGCCATTACAAAATGGTTGGATTATTGTTGAGGATACAGTAAATTCTCTATCTCTAATTTGAACGTCTGGAACCGTAAATACACAAGGATTAGTAGGTATACCTATTTGGCGAATATACACTGTGTAAAGTCCAGCGGCACTTACTGTAAAAGTATTACTTGGCTGATAATTTGTGCCGTCTAAGCTATATTCGTAACCTGATGGAACACCATTTACTGTTATGCTTCCTGGAGTAGTACATATAATGTCTGAAGAAGTAACTGTTGCGTTTAAAAGATTTTCATACACGTTAAAATAAAACTGAACAAAACAACCACCTTCATAATTAATGGTAATTCTATACTGACCAGCTGTATCTGCAAGGAAATCTGCACCAGTAGCCACTTCATTCCATACGCAAGCATCATCCTCATTAGCACAATCTGGGTCAGAAACTGCTGCACAACTAGACTCATCTAATTGTTCCCAAATAATTGAAGAAGAACCAGAAATATTGGTTTCTATAAATCTGGAATCACTAGCGCCACATAAAAATATATTTGGTAACAACTTACCATCGTTAGGACAAGTGACTACTTCATCAGCGTAAGGAATCACTGGGTTTTCAATATCACCTCCAAACAATTCTACCACATATTCTTGCTCTATAGATTGACAAGGTGCAATGGCAGTATTGAAAGAATAATAGGTCCCAGTATCACTTACGGTAATCGTTTGTGTATTTCCGATTACAGGTGTACCAGATGGACTCGTTGACCAAGCATAAGAGTCATAACCATTGGCAGCTGTTAGCTCAACACTATCGCCACAAAGAATTTCATTTTGAATAAAAGCACAATCAAGATCTGCCAGGAAGTTTGTAGCCTGTGGTGATATTAAACAGCCAGTGTTACTACTTAAACTTGGATCATCCGTAATGTTAAAACTAGGATTAAAAAAACCATTATAAGAAGCAAAGGCTTGATTACTGATAATGTTAGAACAAGCATCTGCAAGTTCACCACAAGAATTAACCACTTCTACTTCAATACGAATTTCATAAACAGGATCATTTTCCTCTACTAAGTAATCTTCAATTTCAAAAATAATTTCTCTTGTTGTAGGATTATAGCTCAACACTGAAACTCCTGGTGGTAACACCAAATCTTCAGGATAATTAAAAATAATATTTATAGGAAGTACATCTCGTATTTGAAAACTGGTTGCATTATCGTTCCCTGTATTTTGAAAACCAATAACATAGTTCAGCGAAGCACCAAGATTTACGGTTTCATCACCAATATTGGTTCCTGTATCATCTTCAACAATTTTAGTGAGTACAATATTTGGTTCAATTATTTCTACAGCAAAAGCAAAGAAGTAAGGAAAGTAGGTATCTCCACTGGTTTCTAATCGAATTGTACCAGACGTGGCATCATTAGCTATTACTGAGTTGCCAGGATTAGGCACAGCTATAACACCAGTATCAAACCCTAAAGTATTGGTACTATTTGGTACTCTGTTATTAACTGGTGTAGCATCTAGTTGTGTTACCGAACTATCAAAAAAGTTTGTTTCTGGTCTATCTGCAGTAGATAAGCTAACACCATTAAGTCTCAAACGATCTCCTAATATAGGGCTATCTCCTTCTAAAGTAGCAAAAGCAAAATTTGCTCTAACTGGTGCTGGTGCCGGAATAGTTCTGAACCCAGAAACTGGCACATCTAAAGTTGGATTTCCTCCCGCAACACTTATGGCACTAAATCCATCAAAACTTGTGATTGATTTACCAGGTAGAGTAGGATCTTCATAAACAACAAATAAAGACCAACCAGCAGATTGACCAGTACCATTATATGGATTGAATGTTGAGGTTTCACCTTCAGCAGAAGATACATTTGCAACAGTGTAAGTTCCTAAATCGGTACCACTGCCAAAACTAGTTACTATAGATGTGACATCTGCAAAACAAGCATAAGAAAAACTATCTCCACCATCTACAGAACTACCGTTGGCATCGTATATTATAGTTCCCGTGATATCATTATAACCACCAACGGGACCTTTAAATTTTACATTTGTAATAGGTTCATCACCAGGATTTACAGCTCCCCAATATAGGCCAGCATATATAATCCTGTAACAGTTTGGATTAGGGATTTCCAAATCTGCGCTAGTGGAACTAAATGTTGAGATGTCTCCATCAATATCAATGTAGCGCATATCTACATTGTGATTGTAGACTGAGTTGTCATTAAAGGCATTGTTATCTGGTCCCAAAATATTGTTTCCAATGAGAACAATATCACCTTTAAGATCCTGATTAAATCGAGGAGTGAAAGGTTCATAATTTTGAGCATACGACTGTAAACCCAGGACTAATAGTGAGACAATTAGGCTGATTCTAGAAAAAGTAGGTTTTTTCATGGTATTTAGTTTTATTTCCTCATGTCTTTCCTTTGGGGCTTGAAAAACAAGAAGAAGTGCTTAACTCTATTTAATTTTCAATTTTTACTATTGACATTTTTCCCTTGTATGGTCTATTTCCTTTAGTTTTTAATGTTTCATTTGCGCTGCTAATACTATTTGTTTTTTGATAGTATATATAATATTTACTCGTTTTTACATCATAGAAGAAATCAACATCTGTTCTGCCAGATGCTATTACTTTTTTAAGAAATTCATCTCTCTTTTGTGAATCATTATGAACGGCAAGAATTAAGTAATAGCCCTCTTCAACTTTAGGCACATTTTTAAGGATTGAAATATTGTCGCTTAATTCTTCACCAAAGTCAAAATCGTCCTCTTTATATGGTGTTTGTGCCAAAGGAGTGTTCTGTTTTAGACTATTTAATGCTGATCTATCTTGTGCATATCTATCTTCTTCATTATCGTATTTTGCACGTTTAATACGTCTTCTTCTTTCAAATTCTATAGCTTTTTTAATAGTTTCTAGTTTTACCTCTAAATCCGTTTTTGCTTTTAGGGCTTTGGCTTGCTCAGAAGTTAAGCGATCTATTTTCTTTTTGTAAAAAAGTAGAACTTCTTCATTAGTAATTTCTGTGCCCTCACGGATTTCATCATATAATTTATTTAATTCCGAGATTTGATCATTTTGGATCTTAATGTTATTATCTAAATCCAATTGAATGGCTCTTAGAGCATTATTCTCTGCAGTAATACTTTTAAAAGGTTTTGGCGCAACAGCAATACCTTGTTCACTTAAATCATTTTCTTCTTTAAGGTCCTTAAGGTTTTGGTTTTTTGCAGCAACAGCTTCATCTAAAGCTTTTAATAAATCATTTTGTGTTTCTTTTGCGTCTTCCGTATCCTGGGTTAATGCATATATAGATTTACCAATTTCAGTAGTTGGATTCTGTCTCTTATACACATCTCCGAGCCCACGAGACCGAGGCTGATCTCGTA
>OJDK01000644.1_pt1 | contig 12371 bp, 9 predicted proteins | sample 1592791 | NCBI WGS metagenome assembly OJDK01 (sample SAMN05416878, study PRJEB24817) | seawater metagenome | isolation source: Sea water | place: Canada:Atlantic | collected 2013-11
TCTCGTGGGCTCGGAGATGTGTATAAGAGACAGTCTATAAACAAATAGGCGAAGAACCGGTTTATCAATCTGATGTTGAAACTTTTGAAGTAGAAGATATTTTAAGAAATAGGCTTGAAAATAATGGTTTCTTTTACAGTAGTGCTGCTTCTGCTTTTGAAGAAAAAGAGTATGAAGCGTCAGTAACTTACACCTTAAATGTACCTTCACCGTACAAAATGGAAAGCCTGCAGTTAGATTCTATGCCATCTCCAATTTATAAGGATGTTAAAACTGAAGTTGCTGAATCTCCATTAAAAAAAGACATGCGTTTTGATCTATCTAATTTAAAACTGGAGCGTCAGCGGATTGACAATGAGTTAAAGAAAAAAGGCTATTATAATTTTAATGCTGATTTCTTCATATTTGAAGCAGACACAAATCAGTACGATACAAAAAAATTCGATTTATTTCTAAAACTAAAAAAGGATGTACCTAATAAAGCTACAGTTCCTTACCAGATAAAACATGTAAACGTATATCCAAATCATGATTTAAAAGATTCTACACTTATAGCCTCAGAACGTTTTAACGAAAAAAACTACCATCAAGATACGCTTTTTTTTAAACCAAAACATCTTGATAAGTTTATTACTATAGAAGAGGGTGATTTCTATAATCCCAACACCTCAAAAAATACGGCTAGGCGCTTGTCAACCATTGGAGCCTATAAATATGTTAACATTCAATATAAAGAAATAGATTCGGTGTTTTCAGATAGTCTTGGAGCGCTAACTGCTAATATTTATCTGTCACCATTGACTAAACGTGCAGTTAGGGCTGAGCTACAAGCGGTTACTAAATCCAATAATTTTGCTGGCCCTAACTTGGCTTTAACCTATAGCAACAGAAACCTTTTTAAAGGAGGAGAAACCTTAAATATTAGTGGCAATGTAGGATATGAAACTCAAATTGCTAGTGGAGATAATGCTGGTTTAAGTAGTTTGGAATTAGGATTAAAAACCGAACTGATTTTTCCGCGGGTAATTTCACCTTTTAACATTAATGATGATTTCTTTGAATACTCCATCCCAAAAACCAAAACAAGTCTTGGTGTAAGCCTTTTGGACAGAAGTAAGCTTTATACGCTCCTTACTGGCAGTGCATTATTTGGTTACTCTTGGAATGCCAATAGATACGTTACTTATGAATTTAACCCTATTTCAGTAAATTATACAAGCTTATCTAATACAACATCCGAGTTTCAAGAGATTTTAGATAATAATCCATTTTTAAAACGAAGTTTTGATCAACAATTCATATCTGGCTTAACGTTTTCTTTTACTTACAATGGGATGGTAGATGCTGGTGATCCTCATCAGTTTTTCTTAAACACTACTTTAGATGTCGCCGGAAATTCAATAAGCCTTTTTGGTAAGGAAACAGAAGCTGGTGGGCCTAAAGAGTTTTTAGGGCTGGAATACGCCCAATATGCAAAAGCAGACATAGACTTTAGATTTCACCTTAATTTTGGAAGAAACAACGAACAAACACTTGCCACAAGGTTATTTGCAGGTTATGGCTTGCCCTATGGAAACTCTGATGTTATCCCTTTTGTAAAACAATATTTTTCAGGAGGTCCATACAGTGTCAGAGCTTTTAGAATTAGATCATTAGGTCCAGGAACTTATAACGAGGACAATGATCCTAATAGCGAAGGCACATTTTTTGATCAAACAGGTAACATTCGTTTAGAAGGTAATGTAGAGTATCGTTTTCCTATTTATTCCTTTTTTAAAGGAGCTATTTTTGCTGACGCAGGAAATGTGTGGAACTCTAAAGCCAATCCTGCATTTAACGGTGAGGATAAATTCACCTCTAATTTTTTAAATGAATTAGGAATGGGTACAGGAATTGGGTTACGTATTGATGTACAGGGCTTTGTAATCCGTTTTGATTTAGCAGCACCTTTTCATGATCCTTCCTTGCCTGAAGGAGAACGGTTCGATTTCCAATTTGATGAGCCTGTCTTAAACTTTGCTATTGGTTATTCCTTTTAACTAAATTGAAACATGACCACAAAAAAAGACTCAACTTTCGTTGAGTCCCTTTTTGATTAATAGCACATTAATTAACCCGTTATTTTTTTGCCATAAGCACATCGTTAACTACATAAACTATTCCGTTTGATGCATCAACATTACCTTGTACTACTTGAGATTTCATTCCTCTAGAATCTTTAATTACAAATTGATCACCATCCATCATTGCCGTTAATTCTTCTCCAGTGACAGTTTTAAATTTGTAATTACCGTTAGCACCTTTAATAGCTTCAGCAAATTTATCTGATGTAATTTTTCCTGATACCACATGATATTGCAATACATTCTGTAATTTTTCTTTGTTTTCAGCCATTAACAAATTATCAACAGTTCCTTCTGGTAATTTAGAAAATGCCTGGTTTGTTGGCGCAAATACAGTATAGTTTCCAGGTTCAGAAAGCATAGTTGCCAAATCAGCAGAATTTAAAGCTGTTACTAAAGTAGAAAGATTTTCATCTTTCCTCGCTTTACCAGCAATACTGTTTTCCATAGCTACCCTTTTAGCTTCCTCTTTTTCTTTCATTTCCATTTCTTCCTTCTCAGCGGCTTCCACTTCCATTCTCTCTTGCTCCATCTTCATTTTCTCTTCTTCCTTTTTGCCGTCATTACATGCTGTTAGGGCAACTAACATTATACACATAATTGTTCCTAGTATGCTGTTCATTTTAAATTTCATAATAAAATTTTGTTTATTGGTTACATTATATATACGGCTTTAGTGGACTTTGGATTCTTGAAGGCTTCTATTTAATATAATTTTAACATTAAAAAAATTCAAAAAAAAAGATCATCAACCCACTAAATATGCAGGAATTTATTTACTCCATTTTAGCATGTCCTATTTTTTACTGTAATGTTTAAGCTTTATATTCGACAAAATTTACTCGTATCTAAACTTTAAGAAGATTGTTATGTCAAAAAATTATTATGATGCTGCCGACCTCAGGAAATTCAGTAAAATCACTGAATGGAGTGAAGAATTAGGAAACAAATTCTTTGATTATTACGGAAAAGTATTCGAAGAAGGTGCATTAACAGCACGAGAAAAATCTCTTATTGCATTAGCTGTCGCTCATACTGAGCAATGCCCTTATTGCATTGACGCTTATACTAAAGACGGTCTTCAGCGTGGTGTTACTAAAGAAGAAATGATGGAAGCTATACACGTGGGTGCCGCAATTAAAAGTGGTGCAACGTTAGTACATGGTGTTCAAATGATGAATAAAGTAAATAAATTAGACGGTTAAACTCAAAACCAAACACTAATTATTTACGTAAGAATATTAAACCCAAAAACATTAATGGCAACTGCAACAAAATCCCTTAAGAAACAAGGAAGCGATTTAGCACAAAGCAACAAACAACTTGAAATACTCTCTAATGGTATTTTTAAAAGTGGAGAGCTGCCCACTTTTAAAGAGAAGATTTCTGAAACGAACCAGTTTCCGCTTAAAGCTAAAAAATTAGAGATACTTCAGATTAATGTGGGTTATATGTGTAATCAGGTTTGTGATCATTGCCATGTTGATGCTGGTCCAGACCGGAAGGAAATAATGACGAGAGACACAATGAGACAATGTCTCGAAGTGATTAAAAATTCTGGTGCACATACATTAGATTTAACTGGTGGAGCACCAGAGATGAACCCAGATTTTAGATGGTTTGTAGAAGAAGCGGCTAAAGTTGGGATCAAAGATTTTATTGTTCGTTCTAACTTAACGATTATTCGCGCCAACAAAAAATACTACGATTTACCAGATTTTTTCAAAAAACACAATGTACATGTGGTGAGTTCTATGCCACACTGGACACGAGGAAAAACCGACAAGCAGCGTGGTGATGGAGTTTTTGATAAATCTATAAAAGCTTTACAAGAATTGAATGATCGAGGTTACGGAATGCCAGATAGTGATTTACGATTGGATTTAGTCTATAATCCCTCTGGTGCTTTTTTACCAGGTGACCAAACTGCTATGGAAAAAGATTTTAAAAAGGCATTATTGGAAGATTTTGGTATTCAGTTTCATAATTTATTTGCAATTACCAATTTACCAATTGCAAGATTCTTGGATTTCTTGATTGCTTCAGAAAATTATGAGGATTACATGTACCAATTGGTAGATGCGTACAATCCTGCAGCGGTTGAAAGTGTAATGTGCACCAACACCCTTTCTATAAGCTGGGATGGGTATTTATTTGACTGTGATTTTAACCAAATGTTAGAGCTGCCTGTAAATAGCAAAGCCAAGCACATTTCTGAATTTAATGAGGAATTATTAGAAGGACGTAAAATTGTAATTTCACAACACTGTTACGGTTGTACTGCTGGTGCAGGAAGCAGCTGTCAAGGTAGTGTAGCCTAATCGTGAAAAACAAAACCGCCATATTAGTATTTGCAAATTCTGCTGAAAAACAGTTGACCTCTAAGTCAAACTCTTCTGCACAGGTTTTTGAACTGTTAATCGCAAAAACCTTAAGAATTGTTAAAAAAACAGATTTGCCCTATTTTTATTTTCCTGAAAATAAGCAAGTCGGAAAAACATTTGGTGAGCGCTTTAAAAATGCTATTGAAGCGGTTTATGATAAAGGGTTTAAAAATGTTATTTCTGTTGGAACTGACATTCCGCATTTAACCTCTTCTCATATTTTAAAAGCCGAATCCAAACTAAAGCAAAATGATTTTGTTTTAGGACCATCCACAGATGGAGGTTTCTATCTAATGGGATTCACAAAAAACCATTTCGGCAAATTATCTTTTTTAGATCTATCTTGGGAAAGTAACGCTCTTCAACGAAATCTCAAAACAAAACTACAGCAATTAAACGCTTCTTTTTCTTATCTGGAAACTCTTTCAGATTTAGATGAGGCTTCCGATATTAAATTGATTTTACAGAGCTTTAGACAGCTCTCAAAACATCTTAAAAAAATTCTTTCAACAATTCAGGATACATTAAATAGCATAAGTGATGTTATCCTTTTTCATTTAGAAATTATATTCTGTAAGCTTTATTTCAATAAAGGCTCACCGGTTTTACTTCATATTTAACATTGGTCTTCAAAACTTTTATAAAAGTCTGAAGTTCCTATGATTTTCACAACTAATTAATCAAACTCAAACGCCACTTTTGTGGTCTAAATATGAAGTACATTTACCTATGCATTGTGCTATGCAGTTTTTTGTTTAGCAATGCCCAAACAACAATTACCGGAACGGTTAAAAGCGCTGTTGACAATACACCTTTGCCTTATGTAAACATTAAAACAGAGCACAATAAAGGCACAACTACAGACGAAAACGGAAATTATTCAATAACTCTTTTTTCTGTAAATGAAACATTGACTTTTTCTTTTGTAGGGTATAAAACACAAACCATATCTGTTGGTGACAAAACCGTTATCAATATTAGTTTAAAAGAAGATGAAGCTGCTTTAGATGAAGTGGTAATTACGGCTTTAGGCTTAGAACGCGACACTAAAGAACTTGGTTATGCTGTACAAGCCATAAAATCCAAAAGCCTAACCCAAGTTAAAACCGTAAATTTTTTAGACAATTTACAAGGCAAATTAGCTGGTGTTACAGTTACGCAAGGTGCCACAGGAGTTGGTTCTACTTCTAAAATTACCATTAGAGGCGAGGCGTCCTTTTCTAACAACAACCCTCTTTTTGTGGTAGATGGTGTTCCTATTAACAATGAAACGGTTTTTAATTTCACAAATGAAGCTGCTGCTGGTTTTCAGGAAATTGATTTTGGTAACGGAGCTATGGAGGTTAACCCAGATGATGTTGCTTCAGTGACTGTTTTAAAAGGTCCAAGTGCGGCTGCACTTTACGGAACACGTGCTTCAAATGGAGTTATTGTTATTGAAACTAAAGATGGCAGTAATAAAAAAGGTTTGGGCATTAGTTTTAACACCTCAATTTTTGTGGATACCGCATTTAAGTTGCCAGATTTTCAAAATAAATACGGTCAAGGAAATTCTGGTGAGTTTGAATTTGTTGATGGTTTAGGTGGAGGAGTTAACGATTTAATTACATATTCTTGGGGTCCTCGATTAAATGCAGGTTTATTGATTCCGCAATTTGATAGTCCTGTGGAATTAGCCAACGGAACATTTGTACGAGGTGGTGACACTTCACTTTATAGCGGATTATCGATAACTGAAACGCCTTTTGTTTCCCATCCGGATAATTTGAAAGATTTTTATGAAACCGGAGTGACTACAATTAATAACATTGCTATCTCAAACGGATTTGATAGTGGAAATTACAGATTGTCTTTTACTGATTTACGAAGCGAAGGTATTATACCAGGTGTAAATCTAGACCGTCAAACCATTTTTGCTAAACTTAATTTTAAACCCTCAGATAAAACAGAGGTCAACACTTCTATTAGCTATATAAATTCTAATAGTGATAATAGACCTTCTAACGGTTATGGAAGCGAAAATGTAAATTATGCTTTAGTGGCTTGGGGACCAAGATCCTTAAATATAAATAGTTTAAAAGATTATTGGCAACCAGGTTTAGAGGGCACACAGCATTTTTCTTTTAACTACACTTATTTTGACAACCCATATTTTACATTGTATGAAAACAGGAATTCTTTTGTTAGAGATCGTGTTTTTGGAAATGTGTCTTTAAAACAGCAGCTCACTAAAAATTTAAGTGTAACACTTAGAACAGGAATGGATTATAGCACAGAAACACGTCAATTACGAAGAGCTTACAGCAGTAATCGATTTGCGAATGGTGCTTATGCAGAACACGATGTAACTTTTAGGGAAGTAAACACCGATTTTTTAATCAACTATAAAAATCAGTTTGAAGATTTTTCTTTAGATATGTATTTAGGTGGAAATCGACTAGATCAAAATGCTTCGACCAAACAATCACAAACGGTTAATTTGGCACAACCAGGCATTTATAATTTGAACAATGCAGCGTCACCAATTGAGGTTTTTCAATTTAAAAGTCAAAAACGTATCAATTCCTTTTACGGTATAGCAAAGTTAGGATACAAAGATTATTTGTTTCTGGATATAACAGGTAGAAACGATTGGTCTAGTGCTTTGGCAACACCTTTTTCTGTAGATGGAACATCCTTCTTCTACCCTTCTGTATCATCAAGTTTTATATTGTCTAATGTTACTGAATTACCAACGGTATTCTCATTTGCAAAATTACGTGCTAGTATCGCTCAAGTTGGTAATGATACTGGTGCTTACCAAACCTCTGGAGCATTTGTTTCGCAAACACCGTTTAATGGCCAACCAACATTTAGCAATCAAGATTTTATTCCAAATTCAAACTTAAAACCAGAGCTCACTACATCTTATGAAGTAGGTACAGATGTAAGGTTTTTTAAAGATCGGTTACGTTTTGATTTCACTTATTACAATGCTACTACAGAAGACCAGATTATATCATTACCTGTACCAGTTTCATCCGGTTACAACCAGCAAGTTGTTAACGGAGGAGAAGTAAATACACAAGGGCTTGAGATTATTTTAGGTGCTACACCTGTTGAAACGGATAACTTCAACTGGAACACAACCTTCAATTTTGCTTCTAACCGTTCAGTTATAAAAGATTTACCACAGGCAGATGGCAGATTAACATTGGCCTACAGTAGAATTTATGACAGTGCCAACCAAACGGTTTGGTTTCAAGTTGAAGAAGGTGGTCGTATTGGAGACATTTACGGAACAGGTTATCAAAAAAATGAAGATGGAGAGTTTTTGATTGATGATAATGGACGTTTAATCGCTGACAACAACCTTAAGAAAATAGGAAATTACAATCCAGATTTCACTTTAGGATGGGCAAATAATTTCAATTATAAAAACTGGAATATGAGCTTCCTTTTTGATTGGAGACAAGGTGGTGAAATAGTGTCTAGAACACGTGCTTTGGGTACTGTTGGCGGTCAACTTGCCGAAACTGCCATTAGATCAGAAGAGGGTATTGTAGCACAAGGAGTCAATGTAAACACAGGGCAACCAAACACAGTTGCCGTTACCGCAGAAAGTTATTATAGGCAATTTTATGACAGAAACCACGAAGAAAACAACGTTTACGACGCCTCATTTATAAAACTTCGTCAGTTTTCAATTGGCTATACATTTAATCTGAAAGATGGTTTTTTAGGATTGAAAGAAGGAGCTGACTTAAGTCTTTCTATTATCGGAAATAACTTATTCGCCATTACTGAAAATCCACATTTCGATCCAGAGCAACTAGCTGTACAAGGCAATGGTTTTGTAAGTGGTGTTGAGGACATGAGTTATGCAACAACACGCAGCATTGGTTTTAAAGCTGGGTTTAATTTTTAACAAAACAAATATGAAAAAATTTATATATATATTTTCCATTTTCAGCTTAATAATTTCAACAAGCTGTACCAAAGATTTTGAAGAAATCAACACCAATCCAAATGCACCGAGTTCGGTACAACCTAGCTTATTATTGCGACAAGTTATTTATGATTTTGGTGAAAACATGAGTTATGAAGGCTTTGTGGCTGGCGATTTATTGTCGCAACACAGAACAGCTTTAGACTTTAACTTATTTGATAGACATGCGCTTAAATCACCACAATTAGGTGGTAATCCATGGCCTGTATTTTACACTAACTTAAGGGATAATGAAATTATCTTAAATCAGGCCAGAACGGTTGAAACCTTCGCTGTTTACGAAGGACCTTCTTTAATTTTAAAAGCTTACATGGCGGCTGGTTTAACAGACCTATTTGGTGATGTTCCTTATTTTGAAGCTTTTAATGGTGTGGAAGGAACTGTGAGTCCTGCTTACAATTTACAGGAAGATATTTACATGAATGAAGACGGGATTTTAGATAATCTAGATAAAGGGATTGCTGCTATTGAAGCTTATGCAGACGTTATTCCACTTGAAGGTGACATTCTATTTAATGGAGATTTAGAGGCTTGGATAAGATTTGCAAATTCCTTAAAAATTAAACATTTAGTTCGAATTTCTGATAAAATAGATGTTTCCGCAGAATTGCAAACCATTTTTGATGAAGGTAATTACATGATGACCAACAACCAAAATGCTATTTTCAACTTTACAAATACAGACCCAAATAGTTTTAGGTTGGCGCAATTACGTGTTGGTGATTTCAACAATTTTGTGCTTTCTGAAACTATGGAAGGTATTTTAGTTGATTTAAATGACACTAGAATTTCAAGATTTTTCAGACCGTTTGCCAATTCAAATTCTGGGGAATTTAACGGCTTACTTAATGGTATTGACGCTTCACAAACATCCATTGCTTTAGCTGATTATTCTTTAGCAAGCACAGCCTTTAGAGAAGATACTTCAACTTTAGACGCTAATTTTATTACAGCTTGGGAAGTTCATTTTGCATTAGCCGAAGCTGCCGAACGAGGTTTTATTACCGCAGAAGCGCAACAATTTTACGAAACTGGAGTAGAATTGGCTTTTGAATATTGGAACACTGAATTACCAGCAGACTATTTGTCTGGAAATGCTGCTTACAACGCAGCAGGCACAACACCTGTGCAACAAATAATAACTCAAAAATGGATTGCAAATATCATCAATGGTTATGAAGGTTGGGTTGAATTTAGAAGAACAGGTTTCCCAGAATTACAAACAATTTCAGCCAGTTTAAATAACAATTTAATTCCTGTGAGAATGCCATATCCTTCTGAAGAGGAAGCTCTTAATTTTGAAAATTACAATGTAGCTGCTTCAGCAACAAATGATAATAGTATTAATGTACCAGTTTGGTGGGATGAACAATAATTTATGAGCATAATTAACTGGCAATGGACATTAATCATAGTATCTAGTTTAATACTATTCTTCCTTTCTCCACTCGCTAAAACCACAGACCAATTTTTTAAGGCTGTCCATAAACGGAAAGCGCCAAATACCATGGTGCTTACTGGTAGTCTTATCATCTCTTGGATTTTTGCCAAAAGCATTACCAATGCTGCCAATCTTGGATTAGATTTTGGTATTGTTGGCGGAGTAGCTTATGCAGGTTATTATTTATCCTTCGCAGTTGCAGGATTGCTTATTTACAAAATGAGAACAATTGGTGGCTTTGAAAGTATTCATCAGTTTTTGACCACTAAGTTCGGTAAAGGAGCCATGGCTTTGTTTTCAATTTTAATTGCCATTCGTTTATTTAATGAAGTTTGGAGCAATACCATGGTAATTGGCAGCTATTTTGGTGACATAGGAAGTTCAAACTATTACTGGGCAATTATTGTATTTACACTATTGACTTTAGCTTATGCCATTAAAGGAGGATTGAGCAGTTCTATTTTTACAGATGTTATTCAAATGGTATTATTTTCAATTTTACTTATTGTTATTTTATGGCAAGTATTTTCAATTGAAAATTTTACCGTAAATGACGTCGTAAGTTCTGGGACTTGGAGTTTTGAATTGGGTCTTAATCTATTCTTTGCTGCCATCATTCAATCATTTAGTTATCCCTTTCACGACCCAGTGTTAACAGATAGAGCATTTATAAGTTCCCCAAAAGTGACACGTAAAAGTTTTCTTTGGGCAAGTTTTTTAGGAGCTATATGTATAGTTTTATTCAGTATTATTGGAGTATATGCACAAACTCAAGGTTTTAAAGGACAAGCTGCTGTGGAGGTCGGTAAAGCTTTTGGCATTGTCATTTTACTCGTTATTAATTTTATTATGATTACTTCAGCAGCTTCAACTTTGGATTCTACTTTTTCCTCATTTTCAAAATTACTATCAGTGGATTTAGGCATGGCAAAAGATTTAACTTTTGGTAGAGCTTCAATGGCAGCTATTGCTATTTTAGGAACATTACCCGTTTTTTTGGAGGCAGAAATATTATCTGCCACGACTATTTCTGGAACAATGGTTATTGGTTTAACTCCACTATTTTTGTTTTGGAATATTAAAGTGCCCAAAATCAGTTTTTATTTGAGTGTAATAACCGGTTTAGCTTTCGGGTTTATTTTGGTTTTTGAAATGCTGCCTGAAACACTCATTTTCACAACAGGAAAATATGCCAGTTTACTTTGGGTAAATATTTGGGGAATTTTAAGTTGTAATATTTTATATTTCATTCCGAAATGGATAAAACGATAGTTGATATAAAAAATTTATCTGGCAAAGTACTGCTCTTTGGTGGTGTTTACAGCAATCTTCAAGCTCTTGAGGCTTTGATTGCAGTTGCTGTATCTGAAAATATTCCACCAGAAAACTGCATCTGTACTGGAGATATGGTTGGCTATTGTGCACAACCAGAAGAAACCATTCAACTTTTTAAGCATTGGAATGCCAGAAGTATTGTTGGCAATGTTGAAATTCAACTCAGAAACAATGAAGACGATTGTGGTTGCGATTTTAGGGAAGGTTCGCGTTGCGATAATTTTTCACAACAATGGTATCCTTATGCAAAAAGTAAACTATCTATGGATTCATTGAGTTATTTGAACACAATTCCAGATCATATTAAATTTCAAATTAATAATCAGAAATTTACTGTAGTACACGGTTCTTATTTCAATATTTCAGAATTCATATTTAAATCTACACCTTGGGAAACAAAGCAACCAAATTTTGAAGCAACAGAAAGCGACATAATTATTGCTGGCCATAGCGGTTTGCCCTTTCAACATAAAGAAAACAATAAATTATGGGTTAATCCAGGAGTGATTGGAATGCCTGCTAATGACGGCCAACCCAATGTTTGGTATGCGATTATAGACAGCAATACAGAACCTTTTTCGGTCAATTTTCGTAAGTTAACATACAACCATAGCCTAACCAAAAAATTAATGTTAAACGGATTGCTCCCAGAATCTTATGCGAAAACCATAACTTCAGGTATTTGGGATAATATGGAAATATTACCAGAAGCCGAACGTTTATTACAAGGAAAAGCACTTATCTTGTAAGGATTAAGACCTAAATTAGAACTAAACTAAAATGAAATCATTGACCCTATTTTTCTGCCTCATTATAAGCTCATTTGGGTTTGGCCAAGATTCTATTTCAGAATTGTTGAAAACTTACAATACAGGTTCTGTTCCCTACATTTCTGTGCAAGAACTAGCTATGCCAAAAAGCCACGCCATTATTCTTGATGCACGAGAAACTGCTGAATATAAAGTGAGCCATATTAAAAACGCCATCCATGTTGGCTATTCAGATTTCAACATTGCGTCCTTAAAAAATCAAGTTAAAAACACATCAAAAACTATTGCTGTCTCTTATACACATCTGACGCTGCCGACGACTCCTTACGT
>OJDK01000648.1_pt1 | contig 12311 bp, 12 predicted proteins | sample 1592791 | NCBI WGS metagenome assembly OJDK01 (sample SAMN05416878, study PRJEB24817) | seawater metagenome | isolation source: Sea water | place: Canada:Atlantic | collected 2013-11
CGGTCTCGTGGGCTCGGAGATGTGTATAAGAGACAGATGATGAAGTTTATGTTTTCTCTCCTGACGTAAAAAATGATAAGACGTGGCCTTTCAATAAGCCTTTTTATATTTTACTGAATTTGGCAATAGGCGGAAATTTTGGAGGTCCACAGGTTGATGATTCTATTTTCCCTCAAGAGTTTGTCATCGACTATGTAAAAGTAGTTGAGCTCTAATATTAATTAATTTAAATACTTTATCATGAAAAAAATTACTTTTATTTTATTGCTTATTTCTTTTTTGGGATATTCCCAAAACAATGTTACCATAGATGCATCCAATATAACAAATGGATATGTCAATGTGTTTAATTTATCTGATGACAGTTATGCTTTTGGCTTTCAATACGATTTGCCCATTTTAAAGGCTACATTCCCTACAAGTACATCCATTAGTTTAGCACCTAATTTTCAAATTTGGGCTGATAATGATGCCACGCCTTGTGGAGAGACTTTTTGTGCTGAGTGGAATCCTGATTGGTTTTCTTCACCTATGGTGCCGAATAAAAATGTAGAATTGAACTCCTTTGCTGAAGACAACGCATTGGCAGGTTCAGACTTGAATTTTAGTGGTACAGTAACAGGACATAATTTAGACGCTGATTACACCGCTATTGCTTTTATTAAAGCGTTGGACCCAAACAATGGTTTTGCCGCAGTAACCAATAATACAGTAACATTGCCATCTTCAGGTGATTTTACAGTTAGTGCAACTGCTGCTGAATTGCAATCGGGATTTATTATTCAGTACGGTTTTAGTGTAACTGGTGCTATTGCAGATCCAGCAGATGAATCAGCTTTAGGCACGGTAGATATTGATCAATTGGTGTTAAGTGTAGATAACTTTGAATTAAGCAACATATCAGTCTCACCAAACCCTTCTAATTCTATTTGGAATGTGAATACCAATAACAAGGATATTACGGCAATTAGTGTTTACGATATTTTGGGAAAAGAAGTTTTTAATTTAACACCAAATACAAATGAAGCTAAAATTGATGCATCTGGCTTAAAAAATGGAATTTATTTGGCAAAAATATCATCAGCTAATGGCATTAAAACAGTGAAGTTGGTGAAGAACTAATTTTTGCTTAGATTAGTAGCAATGAAAAGAGCGTATTAAATACGCTCTTTTTTTTATAATTTTACTAATATGACAACACTAAAAGAATTAGCTAAATTATTAAATATATCAGTTTCAACTGTTTCAAAAGCATTAAATGATAGCCATGAGATAAGTGAAAACACTAAAAAACGTGTTAGGGAATTGGCAAATAACCTCAATTACAAGCCTAACCGAATTGCACAACAGTTAAAATCTAACAAAACCAGAACAATTGGTGTTATTTTACCAACGGTTACCAATCCGTTTTTTGCAGAAGTGCTTCATGGTATAGAATCTGTAGCAGCAAATAGTGATTATGATATAATTGTCTGCCTATCTAACGAAACACTTTATAAAGAAGAACGCAGTTTAGAATTGCTGGCTAATGGTAGTGTAGATGGTTTTATACTTGCGGTTGCAAGAGAAAGCCAAATACAGAACCATACGGCACATCTACAAAAAGTTATAGATAGCAATATCCCAATACTTTTATTTGATAGGGTAATGGAAAATGTTGATTGTAACAAAATCATTGTGGATGATTATCAATCTGTGTTTGATGCCACACTTCATCTTATACAAAAAGAGAAGAGATCTCAAATTTTATTGTTAAGTAATATTGAAGAACTAAGTGTAGGTAAATTAAGAATTAATGGTTACACCAAAGCCATGCAGTCTCAAAACTTAGAACCTAAAGTACTTAGATTAAGCCATAATGATAAAGTAGAACAGAGTATTCTCAATTACTTAGAAGAAAACCCTAACATAGATGCCATAATATCAATAGATCATGTTACTGGCATTGTTGCAATTAATATGGCAAAAAAATTAGGCAAAAATATTCCCAAAGATCTGTCAGTAATAGGTTTTGGTTATGAGAACACACCATTACTTTCAGATCCGAAAATTTCTTTAGTGCATCAAATGGCATTTAAAATAGGTAAAATGTCAATGGATCTACTTATTGAAAGTATAACTACTACGGATACTGAATTAAAAACCATAGTAATACCGAGTGAGCTTGAATTTAACCAAACAACACTATTTAAATAAAAAAAGACCTGAGAAATCAGGTCTTTTCTTCAATGTATAATTTATAGATTATTGATCGTCACCGTCAATTTCATCTACAGCATCTTCTACAGATTCACCTGCTTCTTTTGTTTCTTCCACAGCATTGTCAAAAGCTTTACCTGTTTTTTCCATAGCACCTTCAGTAGCTTCTGCAGCGTCTTCTGCAGCTTCTTCCACTGTGTTTTCTGCTTTTGTCTCTCTACAAGATGTGAATGACAATCCTAGCATTGCAACCAATGCTAAACTTAATACAACTTTTTTCATTTTAAGAATTTTAGTGTTAATTTTAGTTAATTCACTAAAGTACTAATTTCATTCAAACTTTAACATTTTTTCCAGGAAATTAGCTGTTCTAGCTTGGTTATATACGAATATAGTTGAGAATTTGGATGACAGCACCTTTGTTTTCATTTATAAAATGACTACAAGCCTCTCCTTTGTTTTTTCTAAATTCTGGATTATTAACCAAGTTGTCCATTGCCATATTAAACTCAGATGAGGAAGTAACGGGTTTTATACCTTCGGACTCTACCATAGAAACGGCTTCAGGAAAATTTCCATAATTTTTGCCAATAATTATAGGAATACCAAAAACAGCAGGCTCTAATATATTATGTAAGCCTGTTTTACCAGCACCACCTCCAACATAAGCAATGTCTGCATAACTGTATACTTTGCTTAAATAGCCTATGGTATCTAAAATGAAAACATTATAATCGCTTAGGTTTGAATTTTCCATTTCTGAAAAAGTAATAGTCTTAGCATTGATTTGTGTTTTAAGAGAAGCTGTGTAGCTAGGCTTAACGTTATGAGGTGCAATAATAAATTTAAAATCATTCGAAGCATTTGTGTTGATATAATCTAGAAACAGTTTGTCGTCCTCTGGCCAAGTACTACCCATAACAACACACAACTTTCCGTTTTTAAAATCTTCAATAAATGAAACAGTATTGTCAACAAGTAATTGATTGCTAACACGATCAAACCTTGTGTCACCTGAAACTGAAACATTCGTGTAACCAATAGTTTCAAGTAGTTTTTTTGAATTTTCGTTTTGAGTAAAAATATGCTGAAAAGCAAAGAGAGCAGACCTCATAAAGCCACCTTGCCATTTAAAAAAGCTTTGTTGTTTTCTAAAAACAGCCGAAATTAAAATTGCCTTTAGGTTTCGTCGTTTTATTTCAAACAAAAAATTAGGCCAAATCTCATACTTTACAAAAATGACATAATCTGGGTTTACAATGTCTAAAAACCGCTTCGCATTCTTTTTTGTGTCAAACGGAATATAAACAACGACATCTGCAATAGGTGTATTTTTTCTGATTTCATAACCCGAAGGAGAGAAAAATGACAATACAATTTTATAGTGAGGATGCTTTTTTTTTAAAGTTTCAAAAACAGGTAAGCCTTGTTCGTATTCACCCAAAGATGCACAATGAAACCAAAAGGTTTTGTCATTTGGCTTTAGGTTGTTTTTAAGCTTTTTAAACGTTTCTGTTCTGCCTACTACACCTTGTTTTAGTTTGGTGTTGAATAGTGCTAAAACCTTTATAAGTAGGCTTGCGATATAAATCCCTATGGAATAAAGTTGTCTCAAAAATAAAGATTTGTGCTAAAATACAGTTCTTTCAATTAAATGCATTGGCATAGCGCGTACATTTTCGTATTTTCGCTAAGAGCCTTGGCTTATTACAATTTTCAAAATAGAATCTTCAGAATGAAAAAAATACAAATGGTAGACCTTCAGGGTCAATATGCCAAAATTAAAGATATAGTAGATCCTTCAATAGAAGAAGTGATGAATAGTGCGGCTTTTATTAATGGTCCAAAGGTGCATCAATTTCAAAAAAATTTAGAAGATTATTTGGGTGTTAAGCACGTTATTCCTTGTGCAAACGGAACCGATGCTTTGCAGATAGCTATGATGGGTTTAGGTTTAAAACCAGGTGATGAAGTTATAACCGCAGATTTTACTTTTGCGGCAACCGTTGAGGTTATAGCTTTACTACAACTAACTCCCGTTTTAGTAGATGTAGATCCTGTTACTTTTAACATAGATGTTGAGGCTATAAAAAAAGCAATTACACCAAAAACAAAAGCAATTGTCCCTGTTCATTTATATGGTTTGCCAGCAGATATGGATGAAATAATGGCTTTGGCAAAAGAGCATAACCTATATGTTATAGAGGATAACGCGCAAGCTATTGGTGCAAGTTACACCCATAAAGATGGGAGTAAAACTAAAGCCGGAGCTATAGGTGATGTTGCTTCAACCTCATTTTTCCCTTCTAAAAATTTGGGTTGTTATGGTGATGGTGGAGCTATTTTTACTAATGATGATGATTTGGCACATACAATTAGAGGTATTGTAAACCATGGGATGTATAAGCGATATCATCACGATGTTGTTGGAGTTAATTCAAGGTTAGATTCTATTCAAGCAGCAGTTTTAGATGCAAAATTACCTCTCCTCGATAAGTATAACACAGCAAGACGAAATGCAGCCAAAAAGTATAATGAAGCATTTAAAAATCATCCAAATATAATTACACCAACAGGTTTAGAGGATAAGGATAGTGATGATTACCATGTATTTCATCAATATACATTAAACTTAAAAAATGTAGATAGAGATGCATTAGTTGCGCATTTACAAGAAAAGAATATTCCATGTGGTGTATATTATCCAATTCCATTGCACAAACAAAAAGCATACACAGACGAACGCTATAATGAAGCTGACTTTAAAGTAACAAATGATTTAGTTCAATCTGTAATTTCATTGCCAATGCACACCGAATTAGATGATGATCAAATTGAATTTATAACATCTACGGTTTTAAACTTTATCAATAATAAATAAAAAATGAAAATATTAGTAACAGGTGGCCTAGGCTTCATTGGTTCACATACCGTTGTTGAACTTCAAAAAGAAAATTTTGATGTTGTAATTATTGACGATTTAAGTAATTCTTCATTGGATGTTTTATCGGGAATTGAAAAAATATCAGGTAAAAAGCCTCAGTTTGAAAAATTGGATTTAAAGGAAAAAGCAGATGTTCAGAATTTTTTCAAAAAGCATAATGACATTGCTGGTGTTATTCATTTTGCCGCAAGTAAGGCGGTGGGAGAAAGTGTAAAAAAACCATTGATGTATTATGAAAACAACATTAGCACATTGGTCTATATACTTCAAGAAATTGGAAAACTCAACCATCAAAACTTCATCTTCAGTTCATCTTGTACCGTTTACGGTCAAGCAGATGAATTACCAATTACTGAAAATGCTCCTGTAAAACCAGCAGAATCTCCATACGGTAATACAAAACAAATTGGGGAAGAGATTATAAAAGATGCCTGTAAAGTCAACGATAAATTAAAAAGCATTGCATTGCGTTATTTTAATCCAATAGGAGCACATCCTTCAGCAGAAATAGGAGAGTTGCCTATAGGAGTGCCTCAAAATTTAGTGCCTTATATTACACAAACGGCTATAGGACTAAGAGAGCAGCTTTCTGTTTTCGGTGGAGATTATCCGACAGAAGATGGCACATGCGTTAGGGATTATATTCACGTAGTTGATTTAGCTAAAGCCCATGTTGTAGCTTTACAGCGTTTATTAGAAAAAAATAATAAATCAAATTACGAAGTTTTTAATTTAGGAACAGGAAAAGGGAGTTCTGTGTTAGAAGCGATTAAATCCTTTGAAAAAGTTTCTGATAAAAAGTTAAAATACGAAATTGTTGGAAGACGAGAAGGTGATGTTATAGCAGCATATGCCGAGACTACAAAAGCAAACAAAACCTTAGGTTGGAAAACAGAACTAACATTGGATGATGCTATGGAATCTGCATGGAAATGGGAACAGAAAATAAGAAATAAATAAATTTCAACATATGAAGACTTTAGTCAATTTGCTCATTTTGGTGTTTACATTTACGGCAACAGCGCAAAACACCTATTTACATTGTGGTAAATTAATTGACACAAAATCGGGTAAAGTTCTGTCAGAAAAAACGATTGTTGTTTCAGAAAACATCATTAAATCAGTTGAAGATGGTTATATAAATCCAAAGAATTCAAATGATGTTGTGGTTAATTTAAAATCTAAAACTGTGATGCCTGGTTTAATTGATATGCACGTTCATATTGAAAGTGAAACTAACCCAAAATCCTATTTAGAAGATTACACCTTAAACGACGCAGATGTGGCTTTTAACTCCCTAAAATATGCTGAAATTACCTTACTGAATGGTTTTACAACAGTTAGGGATTTAGGTGGCTCAGGCGTCAATGTAGCACTACGAAATGCAATAAACGCAGGAAAGGTAAAAGGTCCAAGAATCTTCACTGCTGAAAAATCTTTGGCAACAACTGGTGGGCACGCAGACCCAACAAACGGAGCTAAGCAAAGTCTTATGGGTAATCCAGGACCTAAAGAAGGTGTTGTAAATGGAGTAGAGGATGCTAAAAAAGCGGTAAGACAACGCTATAAAAACGGTGCAGATTTAATTAAAATAACTGCAACAGGAGGAGTATTGAGTGTTGCTAAAAGCGGACAAAACCCTCAATTTACGGTTGAAGAAATTAAAGCAATTTGCGATACGGCTAAAGATTATGGATTTCACGTTGCAGCACATGCACATGGAGATGAAGGTATGCAGCGCGCTATTTTAGGTGGAGTAAAAACCATTGAACATGGCACAATGATGAGTGCAGAAACCATGGAGCTGATGAAAAAGAATGACGTCTATTTAGTGCCAACTATAATTGCTGGTAAATTTGTTTCTGAAAAAGCAAAAATTTCAAATTACTATCCAGATGTTATTGTTCCAAAAGCATTGGATATTGGTCCAAAAATTCAAAATATGTTTTCTAGAGCATATAAAGCTGGTGTTGGAATTGCCTTTGGTACTGATGCAGCAGTGTTCTATCATGGTGACAACGGCAAAGAGTTTGGTTATATGGTCGAGGCTGGCATGCCTGCTATTGAGGCTTTACAAAGCGCCACGGTTACGGGAGCTATGATATTAAATATGGAAGATAAAATTGGACAAATAAAACAAGGTTATTTTGCAGATATTATTGCTGTAGATAATGATCCGACCAAGACTATTTCAACTATGGAAAAGGTCAGTTTTGTTATGAAAAACGGTGTAATTTATAAGAATTAAGTGTTTTTAGAAAGAATCTCATTTTCAAAATCCCTAACAAATTTAGTGTTAAATTGTGAATTTGACAATTATGGTAGTGTCTGATTTTCAATATGATAATGGGTTTTTAACTTTATAATGTTTTAACGTTTCAAATTTGCAATTGATTGGTTCTCTTCGTTATTTTGTTAATTGAATGATAAAGGATAACCAATGAAACTGATAAGCATAAAACGAAAAACCAAGCAAGAAGGTCGATTTTCAAAAAAAATGGGAGTGTTACACACCAACGTTACTTACATTAAAAAACGTTTTTTAAGTATTCCGTATAAAACACTTCATAAATACCGTGACACATATTACGGAGAAGTAAAAGATTGTGACGATTGCCGTGTGGCTAGAATTAAGTAGTAGTTTTTGTTTCTTCAGAAGTATTCTTCTTACTTCTAAATATACCACTGAATAACAACATAATCATTCCTGTAGTAACGGACATGTCGGCTACATTAAATATTCCTGTTTTAAACACACCACCTAAATCGATAAAGAAAAAGTCGGTGACCTTACCAAATGCAATGCGGTCAAAGACATTAGCAATTCCTCCTCCAATAATACAGCAAAACGCAATTAAACTCAAACGGTCTAATTCTTTTGTTTTTATGATATAATAAATTACATAACCGAGTACTAAGGTTGGTAAAATAAGGAGGAAAATGAGGCGTAACGTTTCATTCATATCACTTCCCATTCCTAAAAACGCTCCTTTGTTTTCAACGTTGGTAAGAATAAAATTATCTCCAATAACTTCAATGACTTCTCTTTTTTTAATCGTTGCTCTAACCCAAACTTTTGAAATTTGGTCAATGGCAATATTGAAAACAATGAGAAGCGTAATAAATATATTTCTATTCAAAATAAGAAAGTTTTAGGCGTTAGTTTCTAAACTAGCTGATGCTGTTTCAGCATCTCTGTGTATTTTCTTTACTAACCCTTGTAAAACCTTTCCTGGTCCAACTTCTGTAAAGTGAATTGCTCCATCAGCAACCATTTGTTGCACGGATTGAGTCCAACGGACAGGAGCGGTTAATTGTGAAATTAAATTAGCCTTTATTTCATTTTCATCAGTTACTGCAGATGCCGTAACGTTTTGGTAAATTGGGCAATTAGGTTTGCTAAAAGTTGTATTTTCAATTGCAGCAGCTAATTCTTCTCTAGCTGGCTCCATCAAAGGAGAGTGAAAAGCACCACCAACTGGTAATACTAAAGCGCGTCTTGCCCCTTCTTCTTTTAAAGCTTCACATGCTTTATTTATAGCTTCGGTTTCACCAGAGATTACAAGTTGTCCTGGACAATTGTAATTGGCAGCAACTACAACTCCCTCTGTTGTTGCACATATTTTTTCAACGACATCATCATCTAATCCTAAAACGGCAGCCATTGTGCTTGGTTGTAATTCACAGGCTTTTTGCATGGCTTGTGCACGTTGGGACACTAACTTTAAACCATCTTCAAAAGTCAATGCTCCCGCAGCTACTAATGCTGAGAATTCACCAAGTGAATGGCCTGCAACCATATCTGGTTTAAAATTTTCACCAAGCGTTTTTGCTAAAATAACAGAGTGTAAAAATATAGCTGGTTGAGTTACTTTGGTTTGTTTAAGGTCTTCTGCAGAGCCTTCAAACATAATATCTGTAATATGAAAACCTAAAATATCATTGGCTTTTTCAAACAACTCTTGTGCTAAAGGTGAATTTTCGTAAAGATCTAATCCCATCCCTGAAAACTGGGCACCTTGACCTGGAAATATATATGCGTTCATTTATGTTTCAATTTAAGTTGCAAAAATAGGAATAATATTGGAATCCATTAAAGGTAGTCAGTTACAGTTTTAGTTAGTACCTGATTGACTACTGAGACTGAAAACTTTAAGAACATGCTGCTTCAGCACAACGCTCTCCATCCATAGCTGCAGAAACAATACCACCAGCATAACCGCCTCCTTCTCCACAAGGATACAAATTAATAATTTGAGTATGTTCTAAAGTTTCAGTTCTTGGAATATTTACGGGAGATGAAGTGCGAGATTCTACACCAATAACATTAGCTTCTACAGTATAATAACCTTTCATTTTTTCTCCAAAAGCTTTAAATCCTTTTCGTAATGAGCTTCCAATTAATTTAGGTAATAAAGAATGCATTGGTGAAGAATTTAAACCAGGCTGGTACGAGGTTTCGTTTAAACTATTTGATAGCTTTCCTTCTACAAAATCGGTTAGTCGTTGTCCAGGCGCAGATTGTTTTCTTCCGCCAGCTGTAAAGGCTAAACGTTCTAAATCTTTTTGATATTCTAAACCTTTTAGCGCACCAAATTTTTCATACTTATATAAATCTTTATCGGCATTAATCTCTACAACAATACCCGAATTGGCAAACTTGTTATTTCGTTTAGATGGAGACATCCCATTCACCACAACTTCTCCATTAGCCGTAGCAGCAGGAACTATAAAACCGCCAGGACACATACAAAACGAATACACTCCTTTATCATTAATCTGTTGTACCAAACTATAAGCAGCAGGTGGTAAAACTTCATCTCTGGCTTCACCTTTGCAATGGTATTGAATGCCATCTATAATTTGTTGTGGATGTTCAACACGCACTCCCATAGCAAACGATTTTGCTTCAAGTTTTATATTTTTATCATTTAATAAATAGAAAATATCCCTAGCAGAATGGCCTGTGGCTAATATAACTTTTTCAACATTAAGTTCGTTTCCATTTTGAAGCTGTATGGCAGTAATTTTTTCATTTTTAATTGTGAAGTCTGTGACTCGTGTTTCAAAATGAATTTCTCCTCCATATTTTAAAATGGTTTCTCTTATATTCTGAACCACTTTTGGAAGTTTATTAGTCCCAATATGTGGATGGGCATCAACCAAAATTTGATCTGTTGCTCCATGAAACACTAGGTTTTCAAATATTCTTCTAACATCTCCTCGTTTTAAACTTCTGGTATATAGTTTCCCATCAGAATATGTGCCTGCACCACCTTCACCAAAACAATAATTAGAATCTTCGTTTACAAAATGGTCTTGGTTAATGGCTTTTAAATCACGACGACGGTCTTGCACATTTTTACCACGCTCTAAAACAATGGGCTTAAAACCCAATTCAATACAGCGCAAAGCTGCATACATACCTGCAGGACCAAAACCAATTATATGAATTGGTTTTGCATTGGAAACATCTTTATACTCAAAATGATAATCTGAATTTTCAGGTACAGGTTCATTGATATAAACTTCAACTTTATAGTTAAACATAATGTTTCGCTTACGTGCATCAATGGATTTTCTTAGAACTTTGACTCCCGTAATCTCATCTGCTTTTATATTTAAAGCCTGTGATGCTTTATTTAAAAGGACATTAGCGTACTTTTCCTCTTGTAATGTAATGCGAAGTTGAAATGTTTTAACCATGAAAATTATAAATTGAATACAGACGCATACTTACTCTGAAAATTTACTTCCTCAGATATGTTATAAAAGAAAAAGAATACTCATGGTTATCGTCAGCATCGTGGGTTTTTCGGCTTACTTCTACCCATTTGGTTTTATCTATTGGCTGAAAAAATGTATCTGCTTCTTCAAAAGTGCTGTGTACTCTTGTTATTTCTAACTTGTCAGCAAAATCCATGGATTGCCTGTAGATTTCTCCTCCACCGATTATAAACGGTTGACTGTCTTTTTTTGCAGCATCTAAAGCATCTTCAAGATTGTTTACAACTATAACTCCGTCGGGAACATTATAATTAGTCTGCCTAGTAATTACGATGTGTGTGCGATTAGGTAGTGGTTTTGGGAAGCTTTCAAACGTTTTTCGACCCATAATTATATGGTGGCCGTTGGTTAGTGACTTAAATCGTTTAAGGTCATCACTTAAGTGCCAAATTAAGTCATTGTCTTTTCCAATAGCATTAGATTCTCCGGCAGCTACAATAATGGTCAGTTCACTAGGTTTTTTTTTTTCAGAACTGTTCTCTTTTAGCTTTCCTTGATTGTAAACTTCTGATTTTGCTATCTCAGTTTCTTCTTTGGTAAACTTTTGTTTTAGTTTTTCTATTCGTTGTTCTTGCTGTGAAACTAACTTGTCTAATTGTTGTTTTTCCCAGTCTTTACCCATAAACTTGTTGGTGATAAAAACATTTACAAAATGGTAAATAAAGAGAAATAACCAAAGTATTATGGCATAGACAAACCAATCTATTCCTGCAATTTTAAAATTTTCTCCAATACCCAAAACTGTATTAGCCAGTATTAAAAATACAGCACCAATTAAAAAAATGACAAAATGAATGTATAGTCTCTTCTTTTGCCTTACGCGTTTTTGAGCGTTTTCTATGAGTTCTAATTGATCTTTATCTATTGAAGAATTCGTTTTTTTCTTTCCGAACATATATGCTATTTTATAAGATAAAGATACATCATTTTCGTTAAATCATTATAGCCAGTTTAGAGTCTGAGTTTAAAAAAAGGAACTTTTTAAAGTCTGTATTTAAAGCGGTTTGAAATGACTATTAATTTGGGGAATTTAATCCATATTTTTGAGCACTTTAAATTAAAGTGATTAGGTTAGGTCATTTATTTTTTTTAATGAGTATATAGTACACCTTAATTCTTCTTTCCTTGCTTATTTTCTACTTGAAATACAATAGGTACGGAATAAGGTACAACTACAGGTTTGCCTCTTATCATGCCTGGTTTAAACCTTGGTAATAATTGCACAACTCTTTTGGCTTCTTCTTCAATTAGTTTGTGCGGACCTCTCGCTTTAGCATCAATAATATTACCATTTTCATCAATTTTAAATGTCATAAAAACACGGTAATGACCCTGTCTCTTATACACATCTGACGCTGCCGACGACTCCTTACGTGTAGAT
>OJDK01000650.1_pt1 | contig 12207 bp, 10 predicted proteins | sample 1592791 | NCBI WGS metagenome assembly OJDK01 (sample SAMN05416878, study PRJEB24817) | seawater metagenome | isolation source: Sea water | place: Canada:Atlantic | collected 2013-11
CGAGATCAGCCTCGGTCTCGTGGGCTCGGAGATGTGTATAAGAGACAGGTTATTCACTAGAACAAACCCTCTACATTCTTCAACTAAAATTTTTCTTCTAGTATTGTTCCCCACAATTCCATTAAAATTGAGAATTATTCCAATTTCTTCAATTTGTAAAGTCAAATAATCTAAAGCTTGTTCCCAAGTGCCAAGTTTACTTGCCCAGTTAACAGGTAGTTTTAAGGTATTCCTTATGTCATTTGCAATCTCTTTATGATCAGAGTTGTCATTGTATTTTCCAACAAATTCTAAATCAGGATAACCGCTTTCTTGTAAGTAATTTGTTAACCAATTTTGTCTGTCTTTTATGATTTGGATAGTATGATAAACATTTAGAGAAACTTTTTCTCTAGGTGCAGCTCCAGTTCTGAAAAAAGGTATAGGTATTTCTTCTTTTGGTGGCTCATTCATAAACATATAGCCAAAAGGAACGTGAACTTTATGAGTGAAGTTTTCTAATTGTTTTATAGTAGGTTTTTTATTTCCTTCAATCCAATCTAAAACATCTGGATTATCCGCATAAAATTCTTCTAAACTATTACCTGCTCTAGTAATTGCCCAGTTTATAATTTCAGAATTTATATTTTCAATCCTTGTTGCCATTAAGCAAATATAATTTATTATTTACTCTTTTTATCTGTGGTTGGTTTTTTTGCATTATCTACAACTTTAATGATATGACGTCGTTTTAATGACTTATATCAGTCGATAGCGAAGTTCGTTGAAATTTTGAGAAAGTCAAATTGTAAAATATTGAATTTCAATATTTAAATCTCCTCAACAAACTCTAAAAAAACCTCCTTGTGCTTTTCCAAATCCAAATCTGGAGATAGAGAAACACGTGCAATGTAATCCTTGTCACCTTCTTTGGTTGTGCCTTGTGTTGAGGTCGCAGGAATCGTCCAATAGCAACCCTTTAGTTGTCCGTAACTTACACAGTACTTACTCTCGTTAGGGATTTCAGTAATCATTAAATTGATTAGTTTATGATTCAGTTTTCTTTTATAAGCTTCTTTTTCTTCAGCAGTGTTGCCTTTTGTAGGAAGATCTAATGAAAAAACCGATGGAGTGAAACCTTGTTCCGCAAGTTCTTCGGATACAAAGTTGATTTTAGCATTAGGTAATGTTTCCTCAATAAAATTTACAAATTCACGAGTGTTTTTATAAGCGTCCTCTATTCTTTGATTCATAGAAGGTAATTGTTCGGCTAATATTTGCAACTGAAGATTTGTGGCCTCGTTATCGCATAGCTGTAGGTGGAGTTCTAGCTTTTCCATCAATCCTTCTGCTTTTTTATTTGCAACAACATAACCAGCTGTACATTTGCCACCACTTGGAAATTTAGATCCACTGGCATAAGATATTGCCCTTACTGTAGAAAGTATGTCGCCTTCTCCTAAAAAGTGCACATTTGGGCAAAAAGTTTGATCTAAAATAAAAACAGGATCAATAGCAGTGTCTCCATTAGCAGTTTTTCGTTCTGCACTTAAAGCTGCTTTCAATTTTTCAAGGTTAGGAACCTCTACTCTTGGGTTGGTCGGAATTTCTGCAATAATGTAAGGCACAGCATCGTCTTGTGCTATTTTGGTTAACACAGTATTGATGCTTTTTACCATGTCGTTGTCTCCATCTACAGGCAAATCTACCACCTCCACATTATCAAGGCATGCAGCTACACGCCGTGCTTGATCATTGGTGCCACCATAGCAATTTGGAGGTACAATAAATTTAATTGCTTTTCCTTTATGGTTTTCTAGGGCATTATGCACTAGACCCATCATAATTGCATATTGAATAGAAAGTCCGCTTGACGCAATGAGTGGTTTAGTGGTTGTGTTTGTAATGTCTTTTAGTAAATTTTGTACAGTTGTCTTATTACCAGTATCATTTTTCTGAACATCAATCACAGACTGCTCAGTTAACGATTTTAAGGCAGTAAGACTATTGGCTGGAGTCATGGCAATGGTTTCTCGTCGTCGTACATGTTGAATATCTGAGATATACTCTTCGTTTTCTTCACCATTTACTATTAAAATACTACCAAGATGACCACAGAGATTGACGTAAAAATCAATGTTGGAATTGAGTTCAGTGGTGCTGACTTCATTTTGTTCTGTAATGAAAACAGTACTTCCATTGAAGTCAGAAATGGCAGTTTCCTCTTCAATTTTTTTCAAATTAAAATTATATCCATAAACACGTTTTATTAATTTGGCATCAAAAGCCTTTGGTAATTTATCGATATATAAAATTTGCGTGTTTTTGTTTTCTAACAGATTTTTTCTCAGAATTGCCAAAACAGGAACTGTTTGCGATGAAAAGCTAATGACGTTTTCTGGTTTTAATTGGTGTAAGTTGGCTATAGACCATTCTAGTACAGAAGACAATGGATGGCCTAAACGGATATAATCATAGGCTGTAGGCAATTCTTCTAATGCAGAAGCAGCAGAGTTATTAGCATTGTACAAAGTTTCAAACTGATTTAAAAACTGTGATTTGGCTAATGCTTCGTTGTAAATGTCTAACCTATGGGTTGTTAAATTCAACCAGTCCGTTGGCATATTTTTAATGACCTCTTTTATATAATTTAGCATATGACTTGTCTTCATGTTTTTGCACTTTTAGAATGACAAAAATATGCATTAATAGCACCAATTTAAAAGGTTTAACAAGACGTTTGGATAAGTCTCATTTTGTAGGAATAATGAATTCTGAAGGTTTTGGTTTAGATGAGGTAAATAGCCTCACTAAAAAATCAGTAAATCTTGATTAAAATTTGAGAAGGAGATATGGGATGTTTTTTAGTTAGTTCATTTTACGAAGTAAATAAGGCCTAAAAACAAACAAGGCTACCGAAATTAAAATAAGTCCAATAATAGCAAACGGTGTTTTTTGTACCTGTACTATGATGTCTGCTATAATAGCCAAACCGCAGGCAATACTGCCAAATAAACAAATCCATTTTAATTTTACCCTCTGTTTATATGCTAAAAAGTTTACAATGCCAAAGGTAAATAGGAAGATGATACTCGCAGCATCAACCAAGCTGCCTAAACTACCAATAACGGCCAATGCGCCAGAAAATATTGAAATAGCAATTATTGAGTAAATCGGAACCATTTCGTCATTCTCTTTTACAAACAAATGAGGTAAATCTTTTTTCTTTGCTACACTTTCCATTAATCTGCCAGTAGAAAAGAGTGTGGCGTTAATTGCAGAACCGGTAGAAAAAGCTGCAGCTACAGTAACAATTATTAATCCTGCCAAGCCAAAAGCTTTTTTACCTGCTATAGCTAAAGCTATTTCTTTTTTTTCAATTAATGTTTCTGCTCCAACGAGCATTGTAGTGCCTAGAGTAACCAAAAGATAGATTAGAATTACACTGATTACTGCCCAAATTGTAGCTTTTTTTAATGTTTTTTTAGGGTTTTTTAAATCTTCATAATCGTAGGATAAGAGTTGAAAACCTTCGTATGCCATAAAAATGGTTCCTGCTCCCACGATTGCCGCATGCCAAGGTTTTGGACTAATACCTTCTGTTAATTGTTCTGGGTTCCATTCTATGATTCCTAAAATAGCCAAACCAATTAATACAGCAAGTTTTCCATAAACTGTTATAATTTCTAACATAGAAGCATTACCAACTCCTCTGAGGTTTATTAAAGTTAAAATTGCGATTATTGTTACAGCTAATACCCTTGGAAGCCAATTTTCTCCTCCAATGACATGAGCTACATAATGACCAAATGTAAATGCATAGACAGACATGGTTAATATATAGCCAAGAATAAGAATCCATGAAAGGCTTCCAGCAAAACCTTGATGGTTTATTTTTCTTAAAAATGTAAAAGCACCACCACCTTCATTGTATTTCATAGAAAGTTGACTATAACTATGAGCTGAAATTAGTGCTATTAAGCCTGCAATAATAAAACTTAACCAAGCCCATTGGCCGGCAGATTCTATTATGACTCCCAGCACAGAAAAAATACCACCGCCTATCATGCCACCAACTGCCATGGACCATGTGGCGTTAAAGTTCATTTTAGCTTTTTTCATATACTAATTCTATTTTTTAAAGATAAAATATATATAATAAGTTAAAAATAAGTGCATTAATTGTGTCAACTAAAAACCAATTAGTATGTCCTACAATTAGGTTTCTAGTATCAATCAATCTTATCAATTATGACGTTGTTTTGGTGGATACAAATGATTTAAAATTTACAATTGCTTAATATTGAGTTTTTCTGAGTCACACTCTAAATTGCCTAAAATGATGGTCTAAATGTTTGTACTGCATTTGTCCCCATTGTTGCGAAGTAAAATAACCAAATGCAGGATGCGGCTCCCTTTCGGTTTTATCTCGTTGATTATAAGTTTCATCTATGAGCGCTCCGAGTTTTACGCTCTCAATCTTAAAATTTTTATCTTCTTTTGTTTTTAAAAACTTTGCTGTTGGCAAACCTTTTCTCCAAGGTTTATCATTGTAAAGTGATTTTTTGAAAAAGACTTTAGCAAACCAATTAGGTTTCATGCCATAATCGTTTTTCTGTAGTATAATATTAAGAGGGCCTTGGCAATGCCATATCATTTGGGCAGCATTCATCTTTCCCCAGTTGGGCTCTGAGTCTTCACTTAAATTTGCCTAATCTTAATTTTAGAGCGTTATATGCCTGTTCTTCAAAAATAGATTGCATAATATTTGAATTTAATGATACTCCGAATTTACAATTTTTTATCTTTAGTGCATGTCAGAAAAACCGACTTCGTTTTCAATTAAAAATTGGTCGCAAGACGATCAGCCAAGAGAAAAGCTAAGAGACAAAGGAAAAGCCGTATTAAGTGATGCAGAGTTAGTAGCTATTCTTATAGGTTCTGGCAATAGAGATGAAAGTGCCGTGGACTTGTGTAAGCGTATTTTGGCTAGTGTTGACAATAACCTTAACGCTTTGGGGAAATTATCTATAAAGCAGTTAATGGAATTTAAAGGTATTGGTGAAGCAAAAGCCATAACAATTGTTGGTGCATTAGAATTGGGAAGGAGGAGACGGTTGGAAGATGTTAAGCATGTAGAAAAGATAGTGTCGAGTCGTTCTGTATATGATGTAATGCAACCCATATTGGGAGAATTACCACATGAAGAATTCTGGATTCTCTACCTCAATAACTCAAATAAAGTCATTCGGAAAAATCAATTAAGCAAAGGAGGCATCACAGGTACTTTGGTAGATGTGCGTTTAGTTTTAAAAAATGCGCTAGAGGTTGGGGCAACGGGTTTAATTCTCTGTCATAACCATCCGTCAGGTACATTAAAACCCAGTGAGTCCGATAAAAATATTACACAAAAATTGAAAATAGCTGCAGAAAGCTTAGATATAAAAATATTAGATCATTTAATTGTAACTGAGAAAGCTTACTTTAGTTTTGCTGATGAAAATTTACTTTAAAGACCTAAACTTAATTTCCCTTACCAAATAATGCTATTAGTTTACTCACATAAAATTACGCCGCGTTTAAAATACACCTTTAAACATGTGTGCAAACGCATTTTGGGATTGGATGTTGATTTTACTTCAAAAGTAGAAGATTTTATTGCTCATGATAGTATAAAAATGAGCTACACTAAACAGCCATTGAGCAACGAATTGTTTATTAGGAGCAACGAGTTGTTGTTTGAAACAGGACTGTCTGATATAGATATCAATCCACAGAAATGGGAAAATACCAAAGGGTTTTTCCCAACGAGTGAGCGTAGCGATTTACCCTTTGATATTTTTGCCGCTTCGTTTTATTTACTGTCACGTTACGAAGAGTATTTGCCTCATGTAAAAGATGAATTTGGCAGATTTATGGTCACCGAAAGTTTGGCGTATAATAACAAGTTTTTAGGACAGCCTGTAGTAGATATTTGGGCCTATAAATTAAAAGCAGTTTTGGTTGAACGGTTTCCTGAATATGAATTTCCAGAACGACAATACAAAGTTAAACCAGTTATTGATGTGCCATCTGCATATTACTTTAGAAAAAAAGGATTATTAAGAACAGTGGGAGGAACGTTAAATGACCTAGGGCATCTAAGGCTAGGACAATTGTATAATCGCTACCTGGTTCTTATGGGCTTTAAACGCGATCCATACGATACCTTTAAATGGTTAATAAACCGTCAGAAAAAATCTGGGTTTAAATTTATCGTTATGTTTTTGGTAGGCGATTATTCAACCTATGATAAAAATATTAGCACTAATAAAAAAGAGTTTGTATCGCTTATTAAATCAGTGGCCGACTATTGTGATGTTGGTATAAAAGCCTCTTACCTTTCGCTTGATGATATTTCAATATTAAAAAAAGAAAAAGAAAAATTAGAAAACATTGTAAATACGGATTTAAAGGCTGTACGTCATTCGTTTTCCAAATTGAATTTACCATCATCATATCGTAATTTAATTGAATTAGAGATTAATCAAGACTACACAATGGGTTACATAGATAGGCTCGGTTTTAGGGCAGGTACCTGTACACCATTTCAGTTCTATGACCTAGATTACGAAGTGCAGACACCATTGCAAATCAACCCATATAGTTGTATGGATTTTGCCCTCTTAAAGTACCAATCTCAACTCGATAAAACAGAACACCTCCAAAAATTAATTGATGAGGTAAAGGCCGTAAATGGTACTTTTACGCCAATATTCCATAATTATTCATTTAGTGATTTAAACCGTTGGAAAGGCTTTAGAGCACTTTTTAATTTAATATTGAACTCAGCAGATGAAGCATAACATAAAACATGTTTTTTTTGATTTAGACCACACGCTTTGGGATTTTGATAAAAATTCAGGATTAACGTTTGAAAAAATTTTTAAACTGAATAATATTAAAGTAAGATTAGAGGATTTTCTCAGTGTCTATGAACCCATAAACTTAAATTATTGGAAACTTTACCGAGAAGAACGAGTGACAAAAAGCGCTTTGCGTTACGGTAGATTAAAAGAGGCATTTGATGCAATTAACTATAAGGTTGAAGACAACGTTATCCAGCAACTTTCAGAAGGCTACATTACACACCTTTCAAGTTTTAATTACTTGTTCGATTACACTTCTGAAATTCTAGATTATCTTAAGAAAAAATACGAATTGCACATTATAACCAATGGTTTTGAAGAAGCACAAGAGAAGAAAATGCAGACCTCCAAAATTAGGGATTACTTTGTAACGGTTACCAATTCAGAAATGGTTGGAGTTAAAAAACCAAACCCCAAAATCTTTAATTTTGCTTTAAATTTGGCAAAAGCCAAACCAAATGAAAGTATAATGATTGGAGATAATATAGAAGCAGATATTGAAGGAGCATTGGCTACAGGAATGGATACTATTCATTTTGATTACAAGAATATGCATCAGCACAGTTATAAAAGAATTACCAATTTAAAATCTTTATTAGATCACCTTTAAACAAATAAACAATGAAAAAATTACTTCTGTTTTTTACGATAGTAACAATTAGCTTATGCGCAATGGCGCAAAAAAGCATAAATGACTATAAGTATATTTTAGTTCCAAAGAAATTTGATTTTCAAAAGTCAGAGGATAAGTATCAATTAAACTCCATTACTAAATTTCTATTTAACAAGTACGGATACGAGGCTTATTTTACAGATGAGGAATTACCAGAAGACTTAAATAATAATCCCTGTTTGGCATTAACAACAGAAGCTAATGACGAAAAAGGCAATCTGTTTAAAACCAAAGTTGAAATTATTTTAAAAGATTGTTTTGGTGAAGTGGTAAAAAAATCAAAAGTTGGAGAGTCAAGAATAAAGAGGTATGAACGTGCTTATAACGAAGCTTTACGAGAAGCATTTAAAACATTTCAGGATTTAGATTATAAATATGTACAAGAAATTAAAGAAGATGGTGGCTCAAAAGAATTAGAGACTAACGTTTCAAAAGATGCTATAATTCTAGAAAGTGGAACGGTTAAAAATAAAAAAAGAGATAAAATAGAATTGAAAAGACCCCAAAAAAAGTCTTTAGAAACTAAAGAAATTTACTATGCGCAAGCCATTGATAATGGGTTTCAAATCGTAGATGCTTCACCAAAAATAGTTATGGTGTTGTTTTACACAGCCGCAAAAGATGTCTTTATTGTTAAAGATAAAAATGCTATTGTATTTAAAAAAGATGGGGAATGGCTATACTCTGAAAATGATGGAACTGATAAATCTTCAAAAATCATGAATATCAAATTTTAATACCCATATTTATCCTTCCAAAGAGCTTTTAAGTAATTTCGTTGTGCTTGTTCTCTTGCATTGTTTCCAGGATTGTAAAGTTTTGTTTTAGCGATTTCTTCGGGTAGGAATTCTTGCAATGCAAAATTATTTTCATAGTTGTGTGCATATTTGTATTTGTCTCCATAACCCAATTCTTTCATAAGTTTAGTTGGTGCATTTCTAATAGGCAGCGGTACTGATAAATCACCTGTTTCCTTTACGAGTTGTTGTGCTTTATTAATAGCTTCGTAGGCAGCATTACTCTTGGGTGAACTTGCTAAATATGTAGCGCATTGACTCAGGATAATACGAGATTCTGGATTACCAATGATAGACACTGCTTGAAATGTATTATTCGCAATTACCAAAGCTGTTGGGTTGGCGTTTCCAATATCCTCACTTGCCAAAATTAAAAGTCGTCTGGCAATAAACTTTACGTCTTCACCACCTTCAATCATTCTGGCTAAATAATAAACAGCGGCATTGGGGTCGCTACCACGAATAGATTTTATAAATGCCGAAATAATATCATAGTGCTGTTCCCCAGCTTTATCATATCGTGCGGCTTTGCTCTGCACCTGTTTCATCACCAAATCGTTAGTGATTACAATGGGTTGATCTTCAAAAGAAGCAACTAACAATTCAAAAATATTGAGGAGTTTCCTTGCATCTCCACCAGATAACCTCAAAAGTGCTTCTGTTTCTTTTAATTCAATATTTAATTTTGAAAGTGTTTCGTCTTCGGTTAAAGCACGCTTTAATAAGGCCTCTAAATCCGTTTTACTAAAAGCATTTAGTGTATAAACCTGGCATCTTGAGAGTAATGCAGAAATAACCTCAAAACTAGGATTCTCTGTTGTTGCACCAATCAATGTTACCCAACCTTTTTCAACGGCTTCAAGTAGAGAGTCTTGTTGTGATTTACTGAATCTGTGAATTTCATCAATAAACAAAATCGGATTTTTTGCCGTAAATAATCCTCCGCTTTTTTTAGCTTTATCAATAACTTCCCGTATATCTTTTACACCAGAATTTATGGCACTGAGTTTAAAAAAAGGCCGTTCAGACTCATTGGCTATAATATTAGCCAAGGTAGTTTTGCCAATGCCTGGTGGTCCCCAAAGTATCAATGAAGGAATCACGCCACTCTTAATTTGCTGGTAAAGCATACCATCTTTACCCACCAAATGTTGTTGGCTTAGATAGTCATTTAATGTTTTTGGACGTAGTCTTTCGGCTAAAGGAATATTCATTTTTCAAAATTACAAAATGCATTAATAAGCGCTGTGATTTATTTAAGAGTTCTGCCAATATTTCATATCTATTACTTTTGGTTATAAATTTGAGATAAGATTTACAAATTATAAAATGGCACAACAACAGTTCAAATATTCCAATAGCGTCATTGTCTATCCATTGGTGATATTGTTCACAATTTGGTTGGTGTTTTGGTATCAGGTGCGTGTGGACTATGGTATAAAATCCTTTGGAATTAGACCTCAAAAGCTCGAAGGACTTTTAGGTATTTTTACAAGTCCGTTTTTGCACGGAGATATTAACCATCTTTACAATAATTCAATTCCATTGTTTGTACTTTCATTGGCACTATTTTATTTCTACAATAAAATTGCTTGGAAAGTTTTGCTTTATGGTGTTCTGTTATCAGGATTCTTAACTTGGATGATTGGTAATTCTGGAAATCATATTGGAGCAAGTGGATTGATATACGTTTTGGTGAGTTTTATATTTTTTAAAGGAATTTTTGCTAAACACTATAGATTGATAGCCTTATCGCTCATGGTCATTTTTCTTTATGGAAGTATGATTTGGTATGTGTTTCCTATTAAAATAGGTATGTCTTGGGAAGGCCATTTAAGTGGGTTAATAACCGGTTTGGTGTTTGCTTTAATTTTTAGAAACCAAGTTGCCAAACCAGAGCGATATAAATGGGAACAGCCAGATTACAACGAAGAGGATGACCCCTTTATGAAACACTTTGATGCAGACGGAAATTTTATTGAATTTGAACCTGAAGTTGAAATCGAATCTAAAATTGAAAATGAAGACACAAAAGTTGCTTCAACTCTTCATGAAAATTTAAAAATAAAATATACTTTTAAGAAAAAAGCTGATGAATGAAAGGTTATTGGCGTTGCCTAACCGCTTCATATAAAAAAGCACCACAAGCCACAGACACATTTAACGATTCAATTTCACCTAAAATAGGAAGTTTAGCTTGTGCATCTACTATTTTTAAGACTGAAGGATTAATACCACGATCTTCTGAGCCCATAATAATTGCACATGGTTCAGCAAAAGAAACATCATATAAAAAATCATTGGCTTTTTCCGTAGCAGCAATCACTTTTATACCAGAAGATTGCATGTGGAAAACAGCATCTTTTATATGGTCTACCTTACAAATAGGAATTTTAAAAATAGCACCAGCACTGGTTTTAATAGTATGGCCGTTTACAGGAGCTCCACCTTTTTTCTGAATAATAATACCTGAAACTCCAGTACACTCTGCAGTACGCACAATGGCGCCAAAATTTCTAACATCGCTTAATTGATCCAATAATAAGAAAAGAGGTGTTTTGTCTGATTCTATGACGTTTAAAACCATTTCATCAATATCGTGAAATTCAATGGGTGAAATCTGTGCCACTGCACCTTGGTGATTCCCTTTGGTTAAACGGTTGAGTTTTTCAATTGGTACGTAAGATGAATTAATACCTTCGTTTCGTAATATAAATTCCAGTTCCTGAAAAAGCTCACCGCGTAATCCTTTCTGAATGAAAACTTTATCTATGGTCTCTCCAGATTTTATGGCTTCTATAATTGCTCTTATTCCAAATATTGTGGTTTCTTTCTCCATGGTACAAAGGTATTGAAACGAATTAAAATGTGGCGGTTAAACTTATATGAACTTTTGAATCAGATAACTTAAATTGTCTGTTCTCAGTTTTTCCACTAGAATAATTGAGTTTAAAGAGTCCTGCGTTGGTAAGCAATCCAAATCCAAACCCAAATCCAAATAGTTTTGATTTGGTGTCTGTGAGTTGATTTTCAAAATAAGCAGCATCCAAAACAGAATGGACATAAATGCCGTTGCTTAATTTGTATCGGTATTCTGTATTTATTACGCCATAAATATCTGCAACAATACTGTTTTCTTCAAAACCTCGTATAGAATTGATGCCACCAAAACGAAATAATTCATTGTCTAAATAATCATCAGAAAATAAAGCAGCACCATTAAGTCTTGTGAAAACACTATTTCTTTCATTAAGATTGAAAATCTTATAAGTATCTACATTGAACACACTTTGATTTTGTTTGCCCAAATCGTTGGTTCGGTCTCCAAATCCTGTAGACAAATCGAACCAAAAATTTATAGGAAACAACCGATCGTAATATTGCGGATTGGTAAAATTGTAACTTAACGTGTAATAATTAGAGCTGTAATCATTTAAAATCGTTGTATTGTTCTCCAAAAGGTTTGTAGAGGTAATTGTGCTTATGCCAGCACCAATTTTGTGCTTGGCATTTATTTGGTAATTCACTTTAACATGTTGGGTTACGTTTTGGAATGTAGAGTCTTTCCTAAAGATATTCAAACCAAACTGAAGCCCAACAGGTGAGCCAAACAAATAAGGCAAATCTGCATCAACTCTAAACGTTTGTTGGTCTATTTCATCACTTTTATAGAATAGCTTTAGAGTCTCACCGTAATTTAAATTGTTGGTTAATCGTAAATCTAAATAACCATCAAATTCAATTTTATTAGTGCTTTCATTGGTGCCAAAGCCAAGAAACCCATCAAAATTATTTGTTCTGGTTTTTTCTACATATATATATAAGGTTGTAGAGCTGTCTCTTATACACA